>Ga0081455_10000012_pt1 | contig 201668 bp, 176 predicted proteins | sample TabmetS3T2R1_FD_70207 | JGI IMG/M metagenome (GOLD analysis project Ga0081455, IMG submission 70207) | Tabebuia heterophylla rhizosphere microbial communities from the University of Puerto Rico - S3T2R1 | ecosystem: Host-associated > Plants > Roots > Rhizosphere ...
GGAGGGGCCGGCGGGCGCGGATCCGGCCGCGAGAGGGGATGATCGCGGGTATCGGATCGAGCGGCCGATGAGAGGGCTCGGCCGTTTGCACAATTCAGTTACAGCGTCTCGCGGGCCGGACGGTCAGTCCGAGGACGCCGGAAGGCCGAATTCGCGCCGGCATCAGTTGCGGCGCGCCGGACCGCGGTGCCCAGTCGCCTTTCCAGTGCGCGCTCGCGCAGTAGCGCGGTCGGGTCGTCCCAGAACGGCTCCGAGAAGGCATCTCGGACGTCGGCACGCGTGATCCCGATATCGGCAAGCATGCGGCGGTCGAGCCCGGCCAGAAGATTGGCCTCGCGGCGGTGCCGTCTCGCCCGCGCCAATTCCTTGAGCCAAGCGGTAACCAGCGCGACCACGGAGGCGAACGCCCGCAAGAGCGTGCCGCCGGCGACTGGCAAAACGGGGTATGGGGCACTCATGGCAGTCTCCAATTCAGTTTCAGTCCAGTGGTTACGGCGCCAAAATCGCTATTGGCCCCGCCCAGAACCACCCGAAATCCCCACCCGATTCCTCTGGAAGCCCAAATATATTGCACTGCGGGGATTGATTAGTGAAACGAATGTTTTTAATCTCATCGATCAGAAACGATGATATGGTCACCCCGGCCCGGAAATGGGCCATTTCAGGATCCGCCGCCATGACCGCAATGCTCGATATCGACCAGCTGCGCACCTTCATCGCCATTTCGGAGACCGGCAGCTTCACGAAGGCTGCCGAAGTCGTGAACAAGACCCAATCCGCCGTCTCGATGCAGATGAAGCGGCTCGAGGAGCGGCTCGAGCGGCCGATTTTCTCGCGCGACGGGCGCGCCTCCAAGCTGACCGAGGACGGCCAGCGCCTGCTCGATTACGCGCGGCGAATTGTGAAGCTCAACGTCGAGACACTAGCCGCGTTTTCGGACGCCGAACTATCCGGCCGCGTGCGCATGGGTGTTCCCGATGATTATGCCGATCGCTACCTGCCCGAGATCATGGCGCGCTTTTCGCGCAGCTATCCGGCGGTCGAACTGTCCGTGATCTGTGAACCGTCCGTCGACCTGCTCGAGCGTATCGACGCCAACGAGATTGATCTTGCCATCGTCACCAATTGTGAAAGCAAGCGCGCATCGGAAACCTTTCGCCAGGAGCGCCTGCTTTGGGTGACGTCAAACCGCCATTCGACACACCTTGAGGAGCGCATGCCGCTGGCGCTCGGTCGTCCGAGCTGTACGTGGCGTCGCATCGCCATCGAGCGGCTGGAAGCGATCGGCCGTCCGTTCCGCGTGCTGTACTCGAGTTCGAATGCCGGCGCGGTCGCCGCCGCCGTGCTTGCCGGACTCGCGGTCTCAGTGCTTCCCGAGTCCGGCCTGCGTCCAGGCATGCGCGTGCTGTCTGCCTCGGATGGTTTCCCCGACCTGCCGAGCTGCCGTATCGGGCTGGTGCGCAACTCGCACGAGAGCTCTGCGCTCGCCGATGCGCTGGCAGAGCACATCGTCTCGTCGCTCGACAACCTGTCGGAAGCAGCGCAGGCGGCTGAATAGCCCGCGTCGATCAGTACGCGTATTCCTCAAAGATCGGATCAACCGAGCCACCCCACTCGCCATGGAAACGCTCGAGCAGTTCCTCGGCCGGCGTGATGCCGCGCGCGATCGATTCTTCAAGCGGGCGCAGGTAGCGCGTCTCGTCGCGACCATTGCGGTCGAGTCGCTTGCGCCGTCCAAGCCCTTGTGAGCACAGGCGCACCAGTTCGTCCGCCAGAGAGAGCATATCGCGATTGCGGACCTGCGCCTTGAAGCCGAGCTTCGGCACGTCGTCGCGCAGTCTCTGCCGCTCCTCGGCGGTCCATGATTTGACCAGATCCCAGCAGGCCTCAAGCACATCATCGTCGTAAAGCAGGCCGACCCAGAAGGCCGACAGCGACGGCAAACGCCGCCACGGCCCGCCATCGGCGCCACGCATCTCAAGGTACCGCTTGAGCCGCACTTCCGGGAAAATTGTGCTCAGGTGATTGGCCCAGTCGGAAATCGTCGGCCGCTCGCCTGGCAATTCCGCCAGCTTGCCGGCGAAAAAATCGTTGAACGACTTGCCCGCAACATCGATGTACTTGTCGCCGCGCTTGACGAAATACATCGGAACGCCGAGCGCATAGTCGACCCAGCGCTCAAAGCCCATGCCGTTCTCGAACGCCCAGGGCAGCATGCCAGCGCGCTCGTTGTCGGTGTCGGTCCATATCTGCGAGCGCATCGACAGGAAGCCGTTGGGCTTGCCTTCAGTGAAGGGAGAGTTGGCGAACAGCGCAGTCGCTACCGGCTGCAGCGCGAGCGAAACGCGCAGCTTCTTGACCATGTCGGCTTCGCTCGCGAAATCGAGGTTCGCCTGCACCGTGCACGTCCGGTACATCATGTCGAGGCCGAGCTTGCCGACCTTCGGCATGTAGGCGGTCATGATCTTGTAACGGCCCTTCGGCATTTTCGGCATGTCGCCGCGCGTCCAGTTCGGCGTCATGCCGATGCCGAGAAACCCGATACCCAGAGGCTTCGCTACCTCGCGCACCTGCGCGAGATGCGCCATCAGCTCGGCTGCGGTCTGATGAACGTTGTCGTAGGGTGCGCCCGACAATTCGAACTGACCGCCCGGCTCGAGGGAGATGGCGCCGCCTCCGGTCACGTCGAACATGCCGATGATGTTGTCGCCCTCCATGATCGGCTCCCAGCCGAGCAGGGCGCGCATGCCGTCGAGCAGCGAGTGGATGCTGCGCTTGCCGGAATAAGGCACCGGCCGGTGATCGGCGACGGTGAAGGCGAACTTCTCGTGCTCGGTGCCGACACGGAACTGCGCTTTTGGCTTGCAGCCCGCTTCGAGCCAGGTGACGAGTTCGTCACGCGTCTCGATGGGCGTCATGTCGACTTGGTCACGAGCCATGCGGCGTTACATTGTCCTCGCACATGACCTTTTCCGAAAACCGGGGACCCCTTTTCGGGATCATGCGGCCAAAAAGGTCGCGACCTTAAACATGGGAACCCGCAAAGGGCAATGTGAGGATCAAAATTATGGATTCTGCGTCTTTGCATGGATTTTTCCTCACCGCCGATCCTCGATCGTACTAGGAAATTATACCTAAACTGTCAGCTGGCAAATGTGTTCATATTCTGTTCTTTTCCTTTTCCCGGACTTGCTTTATTGATCCGTCCACATGCCGCAGTTCACCCCCCACCAGGATAACGCCCTGAAATCCGTGGCCAATTGGCTCAAGGCCGGTCCCGGCCGCGACGGCACGCCACAGGTTTTCCGTCTGTTCGGATATGCCGGCACCGGCAAGACGACCCTCGCCCGTCACATCGCTGACGGCACGGACGGCGAAGTGAAGTTCGCCGCCTTCACCGGCAAGGCGGCCTCGGTGATGCGCGGCAAAGGCTGCAGAGGCGCCTCGACCATTCACAGCCTCATCTATCGCGCGCGCGAAAGCGGCGAGGAAATCCCGAGCTTCGATCTTTGGGACGAGGCGCCCGCCTCGAAAGCCGAACTCATCATCATCGACGAGTGCTCGATGGTCGACGCCGAGCTTGGCCGTGACCTGCTCTCCTTCGGCGTGCCTGTGCTGGTGCTCGGCGACCCTGCGCAGCTGCCGCCGATCCAAGGCGGCGGGTTCTTCACCGAGGCCGAACCGGACGCGATGCTCACTGAAGTGCACCGGCAGGCGCAGGATGATCCGATCGTGCGACTGTCGATGGACGTCCGCGCCGGCGAATACATCGAGCCGGGCCGCTACGGCGAGACCAATGTGCTGCGCAAAGCGGATCTCGATCCCCAGCGCGTGCTCGATGCCGATCAGGTTCTGGTCGGGCGCAACGTCACGCGACGATCCTACAACAAACGCATGCGCGAACGGCGCGGCTTCAAGGACGACATGCCGTCGGCCGGCGACAAGCTTGTGTGCCTGCGTAACAACCGTAAAAAGGGTCTGTTCAACGGCGGACTGTGGACGGTCAAGGAGCGTGGTGGACGCAAAGGTGCAAAGGCCGGAATCATGACGATGCGCCTGTTGCCCGACGACGACACCGCAACGCGCGGCGTGAAAGTCTCAGTACGACCGGAATGCTTCACCGGCGGCATCGAACACGTCGATTGGCCGCGCCGCAAACCTTATGACGAGTTCGATTACGGCTACGTGCTCACTGTGCACAAGGCACAGGGCTCGCAATGGGACGACGTTGTGCTGTTCGACGAGTCGTTTGCGTTCCCTGAGAGCCGCGAGCGCTGGCTCTACACGGGGATCACGCGTGCGGCAAAGAAATTGACCGTTGTGGTGTGATCAGCCGACTTTTCTCCGAATCAGAGGCAGCGCCGCAAGTGCTATTGCGGTGAATATCGCGCCGGCAAAAAACGTACCGCCTGGCCCGATCACATCCCACAAGGCACCGGCAATGATGCTCGCGAGCAGCAGCGCGATGCCGCTCAGCAGATTGAACATTCCAAAGGCTGTTCCGCGCAGCTCGGCCGGCGCCGCGTCGGCAACCAGCGCGGCAAGCAGGCCCTGCGTCAGACCCATGTGCAGGCCCCACAACGCCACTCCGATCAGCACGGCGACCACGCCATTGCCGAGCGCCAGCACAAGATCGGCGAGGATAAGAACGGCGAACCCCGCCGCCACGACGAGATAGCGGTCGACGCGGTCCGACAGCGCGCCGGCGGGCCAGGCGGAAAATGTATAGACTACGTTCATCACCACCATCACGATCGGCACGAGGGCCAATGGAAGTCCGACCGACTGCGCGCGCAGAAGCAGGAAGGCTTCACTGAAGCGCGCCAGCGTAAAGACCGCCGACACCCCAACAACCAGCCAGTAAGCCGTGCCCAGCCGGCCAAGTTCGGCGCGCGAGAACGGAGACTGCACCTTGCGCGAGTCCGGCGGGAGGTCCGGTTCGCGCACAGCGAAGACGATGATTGCCAGCGATACGAAAGCGGGTACCACCGCAATCCAGAACACGGCGGTGAAATTGTTGGCTAGCGCCGCCATGAACACGATCGCCAGTAGCGGCCCCAGCACGGCGCCGATGGTGTCGAGCGACTGGCGCAGGCCATAGGCGCTGCCGCGCAGATTGGCCGGCGTCAGATCGGCCACCAGCGCATCGCGCGGCGCGCCGCGAATGCCTTTGCCGACCCGGTCGAGGAAGCGTGCTGCAGTCAGCCAAGCAATGCCGGAGGCGAGCGGAAATACGGGTTTCGTGAAGGCTGCCAGGCCGTAGCCGAGCACCGCCAGAAGCTTGCGTCTGCCGAGATAATCGCTCAACGCGCCGGAAAATATCTTGGTGACGGACGCAGTCGCTTCCGCGATGCCCTCGATGAAACCGACGATCAGCGCGGAAGCGCCAAGCACGCCCACGAGGTAAAGCGGCAGCAGCGCGTGGATCATCTCGGACGAGAGATCCATGAACAGCGAGACCAGCCCGAGCGCCCAGACGCTACCGGGAATTTCACGCCAACGGAAAAGAGACCGGGTTTGCGGGGGCATGGCCGTCGCAGCCTGGCCGCTCACGCCCGCGTAAGCGGAACGGCTATGCCGCCTCTTTCTTCTTCGCCGGTGCGAAGCGCTGATAAAAAGTCTCACCTTTTTCGGCGAGATCCAGCAGTAGCTTGTTCGGCGCAAATCGCGCGCCGTATTTCTTTTCGAGTTTGCGGCATGCGGCGACGAAATTCTTCGTGCCCATCATGTCGATCCACGACAGCGTCCCGCCAGAGAAGGGCGCAAAGCCGAAGCCCAGGATCGAGCCTACATCCGCCTCGCGCACGTCGGTAAGCACCTTTTCCTCGACGCAACGCGCTGTTTCCAGCGCCTGGATGCCCAGCAGACGCAGCTTCAGCTCCTCGATGTCGATCTTGTCGGGATCGAGTTGTTTTGGCTGTAGCTCGGCGAGGTCCGGCCATAGCTTCTTCGGCCCATTCGCCGGGTAGTCGTAGAAGCCCTTGCCGTTTTTGCGGCCGAAGCGGCCACGCTTCTCGACCATCTCCTGCAGGAGCTTCTTCTGCCGCGAATCGATCGCCTTGGCGCCGAGGTCGACTTCGGTCGCCTTCAGGATCTTCCAGGCCAGATCGACCGCAACCTCGTCGTTGAGCGCGAGTGGGCCGACCGGCATGCCAGCAATGCGGGCGACATTCTCGATCATCGCCGCGGGCACGCCCTCGGTGAGCATCAGATGGCCTTCGCGGATATAGGTGCCGACCACGCGCGAGGTATAGAAGCCGCGCGAGTCGTTAACGACAATCGGCGTCTTGCGGATGGCGCGCACATAATCGAGCGCGACCGCAAGCGCCTTGTCGCCGGTCTGCTTGCCGAGGATGATTTCGACCAGCATCATGCGGTCGACCGGCGAGAAGAAGTGAATGCCGACGAAGCGCGCCGGATCCTTAAATTCGGTCGCGAGCGAGGAAATCGGTAGCGTCGACGTGTTGGAGCCGAAGATTGCTCTGTCGCTGATCACCGCCTGAATCTTCGCAATCACATCGGACTTGACCTTGCGGTCCTCGTACACCGCCTCGATAACCAGATCGCAGTCCTTCAACGCCGTGTAATCGGCCGTCGGTGTAATGCGTGCAAGCAGCTCGTCGCGCTCGGCGCCTTTCATGCGGCCCTTCGTGACGCGATCGCTGAGCGCTTTGTGTAGGCCAGCCTTGCCTTTGTCGGCTGTCTCCTGATCGCGGTCGATCAGCGCCACCTGCAGGCCCGCCGCCGCGGTCACCTGCGCGATGCCGGCGCCCATAAAGCCGGCGCCGACAACGCCGATCTTCTTCAGATTTGTCGGGGGCTCGTTTGCTGGCCGGCGCGCGCCCTTGTTGAGGTCCTGCATCGACACGAACAGCGTTCGGATCATCGCCGCCGCCTCCGGCGAGCGCAGGATTTTAGCGAACCAGCGTGACTCGACGCGCAACGCCGTATCGATCGGCAGCTGCAAGCCTTCGTACACGACCTGCAGAATGGCTCGCGCGGCAGGATAGTTGTCGTAGGTTTCGCGCCGGTAGATCGCGTTCGCTGCCGGGAACGTCATCATTCCGGCCTTGGAGTAGACCGGGCCGCCGGGCAGCCGGAAACCCTCGATGTCCCAGGGCGCCTTGGCCTTGCCGCCGGCCTTGATCCAGTCCTTTGCGGCCTTGATCAGGTCGGCTTCCGGCACCACGGCGTCGATCAACTTCATCGCCTTGGCGCGGTCGACCTTCAGCTGATCGCCCTTGAGCAGGAACTGCAGCGCATCGGCGGGCTGCAGCATCCGCGCGACTCGTTGCGTGCCGCCGGCACCGGGAAAGAGGCCGACTTTGATTTCAGGCAGGCCGAGCCGGGTACCGGCGTTGTCGGACGCAACCCGGTGGTGGCAGGCGAGCGCGAGTTCGAAGCCGCCGCCCATCGCGGTGCCGTTGAGCGCGCAAACCCAAGGCTTGCCGCAGGTCTCGATGCGCCGGTAGAGCTGCGACAGCTTTCGGCTCTCCTCGAACACCATCTTGGCCGCCGCTTCCTCGCCCTGCTTGCTCACAATGTCGGCGTAAACGCCACGCATGCCTTCGAGCATCGTCAGGTCGGCGCCGCCGCAAAATGCCGACTTGCCGGAAGTGATCACCACACCCTTGATCGCAGCGTCGTTCGCGACTTTGTCGACGACCGTGCCGAGTTCCGCGATAACGTCCCTCGTAATGACGTTCATCGAGCGGTCGGCCATATCCCAGGTAACAAGCGCAATGCCGTCGCTGTCGACGTCGAGTTTGAAGCTGGCCATCGCTGGTTCCCTCGTTTCCCGGCGCTAGTAGGGCTCGCCGTTCTTCTTCGTGTAGCGTGCGCCCTTTTCGTCCCGTGTCACCATCATGTCGATGTCGGAATAAAATGCACGCTCCGCGGCCGCACGCGTGCCAACTTCGATGAAGACCGCGTCACGGCTTGATTTGTTGATCAGGCAGTGGCCATTTTCGACACCGGCCTTCCACGCAGCAGCATCGCCCGGCTTGAGCACAATCTCGCCGCTGTCTTCGCACAGAACGACCTCACCCTGGAGCACATAGACGAGCTCGTCTTCTTTTTCGTGCCAGTGACGTTGTGAGGAAGCCGCGCCGGGCTTCAGCGTGCAGATATTCACGCCAAAATGCGTAAGTCCGGCGGCGCGTGCGAGCCGCTTGCGCGACCGGCCTTCCACCGCCTTGTTGAACGGCGGCGGATAGCCGGTCGAGGTATCGATCTTGATCTTGTCGATGTCGATCTTCGGCATCAGACGCGCTCGATGATGGTCGCTGTACCCATGCCGACGCCGATGCAGAGCGTGACCAGCGCCGTCTCCTTGTCGCGCCGCTCGAGTTCGTCGAGCACGGTGCCAAGGATCATGGCGCCGGTCGCACCGAGCGGATGACCCATCGCGATGGCGCCACCATTCACATTGATCTTGTCGTGGGGAATATTGAGTGCCTGCATGTAGCGCAGCACCACCGACGCGAAAGCTTCGTTGAGCTCCCAAAGATCGATGTCTTTCTTAGTCATGCCGGCTTTTTTCAGCACCTTTTCGGTAACCGGGATCGGGCCGGTGAGCATGATGGCCGGTTCGGAGCCAATGTTCGCAAATTGGCGTATGCGTGCGCGCGGTTTCAGCCCGGCCGCCTTACCCGCAGCCTTGCTGCCAATCAGCACCGCAGCGGCGCCATCGACAATGCCAGACGAGTTGCCTGGCGTATGCACGTGATTAACAGCCTCAACTTCCGGATAGCGCTGCACCGCGACCGCGTCGAAGCCGGCCATCTCGCCCATCTGCACGAAAGACGGTTGCAGGCTGGCGAGCGTCTGCATGGTCGTGCCGGGACGCATATGCTCATCCTTGGCGAGGAGGGTAAGGCCGTTGACATCCTTGACAGGCACGACCGAATTCTTGAAGCGACCTTCGTCCCAGGCTTTCGCCGCGCGCTTCTGGCTTTCGACGGCATAGGCATCGACGTCGTCGCGCGAGAAGCCATATTTGGTGGCGATCAGATCGGCGGAAATGCCCTGCGGAAGAAAATAAGTTGCAACGGCAATCGATGGATCAATCGGCCAGGCGCCGCCGGAGGCGCCGATGCCGACGCGGCTCATCGACTCGACGCCGCCGCCGATTGTCATCTCGTGCTGGCCCGACATCACCTCGGCGGCCGCGAAATTCACCGCATCAAGTCCCGAGGCGCAAAAGCGGTTGATCTGCACGCCCGGCACTTCGTCGCCGAAGCCCGCCACAAGCGCAGCCGCGCGCGCGATGTCACCGCCGGCTTCCCCAACCGGATCGACGCAGCCGAGGACGACGTCATCGACGAGTGCCGGGTCGAGCTTGTTGCGATCCTTGATAGCTGTGAGCGCCTGCCCGGCAAGGTTGAGCGCCGTTACCTCGTGCAGCGAGCCGTCGGCTTTCCCGCGTCCGCGGGGCGTGCGGATGGCATCGTAAATGAATGCGTCGGCCATGGGGCCCTCCAATAGCTACCGCGCGTCAAAGACTTCGCGCGATCAGCAACTTCATGATCTCGTTGGTGCCCGCGTAGATACGCAAAACGCGGGCATCCCGGTACATCCGGGAGATCGGATATTCGTCCATATAGCCATAGCCGCCGAACAATTGCAGGCACCGGTCGATCACTTTGCCTTGCGTGTCGGTGAGGCGGTATTTGGCCATCGAGGCGGTCACGGTGTCGAGATCGCCCCTGACGTGCCTTTCGATGCAATGATCGAGGAAGACCTTGGCAATGGTAGTATCGGTCTTGCACTCGGCAAGCTCGAACTGCGTGTTCTGGAATTCGATAATCGCCTGGCCGAAGGCCTTGCGTTGCTTGACATAGTCGACGGTGAGCGCGATCGCCCGCTCCATCATCGCGACCGCATGCACGGCAACGATCAATCGCTCCTGCGGTAGCTCCTTCATCAGTTGATAGAAACCCTGCCCTTCTTCGGTGCCGAGCAGGCTCGAGGCCGGCAGTTGCACGTCCTCGAAGAACAGCTCGGAGGTGTCGGCCGAATCCATGCCGAGCTTTTTCAGTTTGCGGCCCCGCCGGAAGCCCTGCGCGTCATCGGTCTCGACCACAAAGAGCGAGGTGCCTTTCGCCCCGGCTTTCGGATCTGTTTTTGCGACGACGATGATCAGGTTGGCGTGCTGGCCGTTGGTGATGAACGTCTTCGAACCGTTGAGCACATAACCGTTGCCCGACTTTTTGGCGGACGCCCGCACACCCTGCAGATCGGAACCGGTGCCCGGCTCGGTCATCGCGATCGCGCTGACGAACTCACCGGTGGCGAGCTTCGGCAACCACCTTTTCTTCTGCTCCTCGGTGCCGTAATGCAAAATGTAAGGCGCGACGATGCCCGAGTGGAGCGGCGCGCCGAATGTGTCGAATCCCGCGAGTGCAAACTCGCGGTTGATCACCGCCTCATGCGCAAACGTTCCGCCGGCCCCGCCATATTCCTCCGGCATCGAGGCGCACAGAAGTCCGGCCTCGCCTGCCTTAGTCCACACATCGCGATCGTAAATACCGGCTTCGTGCCACCGGTCGAGGTGCGGGACAAATTCGTCGGCGATGAAGCGTCGCGCCTGCTCTTCCAGCAGAACGAGATCTTCGGTCATCCATTCCGGCCGCGGCAGGTTCAGAGCGTTCATCGGGCGACTCGCCTTTCATGCACAATAAGGCCGGCTGCCCACGCGCGCGAGGGGTCAGCCGCCCGCCGGCGCTGACGTCGCGGCAATTTACGGCTACTTTGCCGGATCCTTGACGTTCTCGATCTTGTCGAATTCCACGTTCTGGCTGGCACCGCCGACTTTTTCCACCCGGCGGATGTACACGTTCTGCACGATGTCGCGCGTGTTCGGATCAATCGAAATGGGTCCCCGCGGGCTTTCCCATTTCATGCCCTTGGCCGCCGCGACCAGCGAGTCCCCATCGGCCTTGCCGCCGGTTTTCTTCAAAGCCTCATAGATCAGGTGCATGCCGTCCCAGCCTCCGATCGAAAACACGTCGGGATTTCGTTTGAACTCGTCCCGATAGGCTTTCACGAAAGCTTCGTTCATCGGCGATTTGTGCTCCCAGCCATAATGAAAGACCGTACGGATGCCGATGGCGGCGTCGCCCATACTTTTGAGCGCGTTGTCGTCCATCGTAATCTCGCCCTGGCCGAGGATTTTGCTCGGCGGGATGCCACGTTCCTGCATCGCCTTGGCGATGGCCGGCGGCTGCGCTCCGCCCGGGATGAATATGAAGATCGCCTCGGGGTCAACGTCCTTTGCGCGCTGCACGAAGGCCGAGAAGTCGGGACTGGCGATAGGCATGCGAACCGAACCGACGATCTGCCCTCCCGCATCCTTGAAGCTTTTGACGAACCACGTCTCAGCGTCGATACCCGGGCCGTAGTCCGAGACCATGGTGTACACCTTGCGCACTCCGCTCTTGTACACCCAGGCGCCAAACGCGTTCTCGAGCTGTGGAATCGTCAGCGATGTGCGCACGATATACGGGGACTTTGTCGTGATGACGGATGTTGCCGCATTCATCACCACCATCAGTTTTTTTGCCTCCGCTGAAACATCGCCTGCCCCGAGCGCTTCCGGCGTCAACACGAATCCGGCGAGGACATCGACCTTGTCGCGCACGATGAGTTCCTGAGCCAGACGCTTGGCGACGTCCGGGTTCGGCCCCCCGGTGTCCTTGCGGATGAGCTCAATTTTCTTTCCGGCAACGGTGTCGCCATGCTGTTTGACGTAAAGCTTGATGGCATTGTCCATCTGCGTCGCGGTGTCGGCGAACTGACCCGAATAGGCCATGATCAAGCCGATCTTGACGGTCTCTTGCGCGTTCGCTGAAGTGATCGCCAGCATTGTCGCCGCGGCAAAAAGCAAAGTCTTTCGCATGCAAGTCTCCCAAGGGCCGTTTTTAACCGCGACGGCTCGCACTACAGGCTAGCGGGCTTTTAGGCCGACGTCACGGAGCACCTGGCATGCTGACTTTTGCGATCTTCGATCACCTGGACAGCGACGGTGGGCCGTTGGGCCAATTTTTTGAAAAGCGCCTGCGCCTGCTCGAACTCATCGAGCACTCAGGTTTTCACGCCTATCATATGGCGGAACACCATTCGACGCCGCTTGGCATGGCGGCCAGCCCCAGCGTCTTCCTGGCGGCGGCGATCCAGCGCACCAAAAAGATCAGGATCGGACCGCTGGTCTACGTCCTTCCGCTTCATCACCCGCTGCGCCTCTACGAAGAAATTTGCATGCTCGACCATCTCAGCGGTGGCCGCCTGACGGTGGGCGTAGGCCGCGGCGGAGCGCTGATCGAGCATCAACGCCTCGGTGTCGACCCCGCGCTGGCACCCGCGATGTATCACGAGGCTTTCAGCGTGCTGATGCGCGCGTTCGAGGCCGAAGTGGTCGATTTCGAAGGGCGCTTCTACAACTACAAAGACTATGTGGTTCAGATGAGACCGGTGCAGCGCCCACATCCGCCACTCTGGTACGGCGCGCCCAACGCAGACGCGATTGCGTGGGCAGCACCGCGCGGCGTCAACGTGGTATCGCTTGGGCCGGGCACCCGCGCCCGGGCAATCAGCGATCGTTATCGCGAGGAATGGAAGAAGCTCGCGCGCGACGGTGCAGCGCTGCCGGGTATCGGAATTACCCGGCACATCGTTGTTGCCGATACTGACGGCAATGCGCAATCGATCGCGCGCGCCGCCTATCCGCGCTGGCGCGAAGCCATCGAGCACCTTTGGCGTCGCGCAGGCATGGATTTCGTCCTGAAGGAAATCTATCCAAAGGACTTCGACGCACTCGAGCGCATCGGTCACGGTATCGCCGGCTCGCCGTCCACGGTGCGTGACTATCTGGCACGCCTGCAATCCGAAACCGGCGTGAACACCGTTTTGTGCCAGATGGTGTTCGGTGACATGCGTTTCGAACATGCCGCGCACTCAATCCGGCTGTTCGGCCGCGATGTCATTCCGGCTTTCGCATAGCGGATCGCCGGCCGTCTGGAATACTCCTCCATGCGGTGTTACCACCCCCAGGCAATGCCGGGTTCCCAATCATGATAGTGCGAACGGCTGAGCACGGTGGTGTCGATTCACCGGCCGCATGGTTCCGTCTTGTCGTTGCGATGGTGCTCTCCACCATCGGCGGCGTCGGCATGTGGTCGATCATGGTGGCGCTGCCGACGATCCAGGCCGACTTCGCCGTAAGCCGGGCCGACGCGTCACTGCCGTTCACCATGGTGATGTTCGGCTTCGCCGGCGGTGGCGTGCTGATGGGGCGCCTCGCCGATCGCTTCGGCATCGCCGTGCCGCTCGCACTCGGGACGCTGGCTGTTTCTGCGGGCTATCTCGCGACCGGCTGGTCGTTGAGCCTGTGGCAGGTTGCGATTGCGCACCTGCTGATCGGCATCGGCTGCTCCTCCAGCTTCGGCCCGCTGATGGCCGACATGTCGCACTGGTTTGTGCGCCGGCGCGGCATTGCGGTGTCACTGGCCGCCGTTGGAAATTACACCGCCGGCACAATCTGGCCCCCGGTATTGCAGCATTTCATAGCGACGTCCGGCTGGCGTGCGACGCACATCGTGGTCGGCTTGTTCTGCCTTGTGACGATGCTGCCGCTGGTGCTGTTCATGCGTCGCCGTATCGAGGACCACCACAGTGACGAGGCAAGCGCAGCTGCGGCGCAACGTCAGGCCGCCATGCCGCTTTCGCCGATGGCCTTGCAGGTCCTGCTGTGTATTGCTGGCGTCGCCTGTTGCGTGGCGATGGCAATGCCGCAGGTGCACATTGTCGCTTATTGCGGTGATCTCGGTTATGGCGTGGCGCGGGGCGCCGAGATGCTGTCGATGATGCTCGGTTTCGGCATCATCAGTCGTGTTGGCTCGGGCTTCATCGCCGATCGTATTGGCGGGGTGGCAACTTTGCTGCTCGGCTCGGTGCTGCAAGGCACAGCCTTGTTTCTTTTTCTTTGGTTCGATGGCCTCATTTCGCTCTATATCATTTCTGCGCTGTTCGGCCTGTTCCAGGGCGGCATCGTGCCGAGCTACGCCATCATCGTTCGCGAATATTTTTCGCCCCGCGAAGCCGGTACGCGCCTTGGCATCGTGCTGATGGCCACGCTCATCGGCATGGCGCTCGGCGGCTGGATGTCCGGCCTGATCTTCGACCTTACCGGGTCCTACCGCGCCGCGTTCCTCAACGGCCTTGCGTGGAATCTGGTGAACGTTTCGATCATGGCATGGCTGCTGCAGCGCTCGCGCCGGCGTGGTCAGTTCGCCGCGGCATAATCTTCAAAACGCGTCGTCCGGCAATTCCATTGTCGAGCCGGCCCCAGCCTTGATGCGTGCAAGCCGCGTGGCGGTTTCCGGCAGCAGGCGGTCCATGAAGAAACGTGCGGTGACCAGCTTCGCATCCATGGCTGGTGCTGCGCCGTTTCCCTTCTTGGCGAGCGCGGCCTCAGCGATGAGACACCACATGTAGCCAAGCGCAACAAGCCCGAAGAGATGCATGTAGTCGTATGAGCCGGCGCCCGCATTGTCGGGCTTGGCCATTGCGTTCTGCATGAACCACATCGAGGCTTCCTGCAGGTGAGCCAATGATTGTCCAAGTGGCTTGAGATACATATTCAACGCGTCGTTGTCCGCGCGCTCCTTCAGATAGGCCTGCACTTCGTTAAAGAATGCCATGATGGCGCGGCCGCCGTCCTTACCCAGCTTGCGGCCCACAAGGTCGAGAGCCTGGATGCCGTTGGCGCCTTCATAAATCTGGGCGATCCGTGCATCGCGCACGAACTGCTCCATGCCATGCTCGGCGATATAGCCGTGACCGCCGAACACTTGCTGTGCCTGCACCGCATTGGCAAAACCGCCATCGGTGAGCACTCCTTTGATCACCGGCGTAAGCAGCCCCATGTGATCGTCGGCACTCTTGCGATCCTTTTCGTTGTCCGAGCGATGGGCGATATCGCTCTTGAGCGCGGTCCACATCACAAGCGCGCGCGCGGCCTCATTGAAGGCACGGATGCTCATCAGCGTCCGTCGCACGTCAGGATGTACAATGATCGGGTCGGCCGGCTTGTCGGGGTACTTCACGCCGGAAATCGCCCGTCCCTGCATGCGCTCCTTGGCGTAGGTTGCTGCGTTCTGATACGCAACTTCCGACAAAGCGAGCCCCTGCACACCGACGCCGAGCCGTGCCTCGTTCATCATCGTGAACATGGCGTTGAGCCCGCGGTTCTCCTCGCCGATCAGCCAGCCGGTGGCGCCGTCGTAGTTCATCACGCAGGTCGAATTGCCGTGGATGCCCATTTTCTCTTCGATCGAGCCGCAGGTGACCGCGTTGTGCGCGCCGATCGAGCCATCGTCCTTTATGAGAAACTTCGGCACCACGAACAACGATATGCCTTTCGTACCTGCCGGCGCGCCTTCGATGCGGGCGAGCACGAGATGGATGATGTTTTGCGAAAGATCGTGCTCGCCGGCAGAGATGAAAATCTTGGTGCCGGTGATCTTGTAGCTGCCGTCGCCCTGCTTCACCGCTTTCGTCCGCAGCAGGCCGAGATCGGTGCCACAGTGCGGTTCGGTGAGATTCATCGTGCCGGTCCAGACACCTTCCACCATTTTCGGCACGTATTTTTTCTTCAACGCATCGGGAGCGTGCACGAGCAGCGCAGCAATGGCGCCTTGCGTGAGGCCCGGGTACATGGCGAAAGCCATGTTGGCCGAGCACAGAAACTCGTTGACCATAACGGTCATCGTCGCGGGGAGTCCCTGCCCGCCGTATTCGGCCGGCACTGAAATGCCGATCCAGCCGCCGTCGATGATCTGCTTGTAGGCCTCCTTGAAACCCGTCGGCGTCGTCACGCTGCCGTCGGCGGCGCGTTTACATCCTTCCTTGTCACCCACGCGGTTGAGGGGGGTGAGCACCTCTTCGCTGAACTTGGCCGCTTCGCGCAAGACCGCCTCGACCACATCGGGCGAAGCATCGGAAAATCCGGGCAGATTGCCGTAACGATCGATGTGGAAGACGTCGTTGAGCAGAAACAACGCATCGTCCACTGGAGCCTTATAGGTCGGCATGATCCTCTCCCCGGCAAGATGCCGCGAGATGTTAACAGAATATGAAGCGCGCGGTTGCCCCGGGCGGCGATACCGGGATTATGGAGGTGGGCGATTTACACCCGCGTTAAGGGCAGCGGAAGTGGCACAAACACGGACATTCAGTCCTTGCCGCTCCTGGTCGCGTCGGGCTCGCGCGGCGCCTCCGAGATGCCGAACATGTCGACGTAGATCTGCCGCAGCTCGGCCAGCGCGCGGTCGATGTCGGTGCGTTGCTGCTCAAGCAACTTGATCTGCTCGCTGCATTTCTTGCGGGTGATAGGCAGCGCGTGGACCGCGCCGCGTGTGCGCGCATCGAGCATTTCCCGTATTTCCGCGAGCGTAAAGCCAAGCCGCTTTCCTCGCAGAATAAATTCGACGCTATTCCTGTCGTCTTCGGTGAATAGCGCGGCCTGTCCTTCTCGCCGCGGAAGCAAGCCTTTGCTCTGGTAAAATCGCAACGCGCGTACCGTGACACCGGCATCTTGCGCCAACTCAGCGACGGTAAACCCGGCGGAAACCGCCGGCACTTGCGCATTGTCCCCGGTACCCCCAATACCGCCGCGCTTGTGGCTGCGGCTTTCGTTCTCCATCCACGCCCCGCTGCAAACTTGGATTTCGTCCGACTCGGGCAAATCCTAATCCTGCACCTTCCGGCTTCGGTAGCATCGGGGTGTTCCGCCCCGAAAATCTTACTCCCATTTTCTGCCTAAATTCGCGTCACCGCGTGTGCCAACGAAATTTCGCAAAACGAATCTAAAAGTGAGCCCGATGCCGGAAGTTAACCGCTTGTTTACCACAACCAGCAAAAAGTCAGGGCGTGGACGGAGAACCGGGCCCTGTTTCAGCCCGTCATTAACGTGCCCCGGTTCCTCGAGAGTCGATCCGGACTCTCAGCGACTCCACCTCGGATGCGGGTGTGAGCATGAGATTTGGGCTTCCGTGGCGCGTCGAAGGTATTCGATATGAAGCGCGCGAAACCGCCGAGGCTGCGGCGCGCCGGGCCGGGCTGCCTTTGAATGAATGGCTCAATGCCATCATTCTGCAGCAGGCAGCCGGTCGGGAACCTGAGCCGCAGCCGTACACCGCCGCGCACGATGATGATCGTTCTGATGATTTCTCCAAGGTGCATCTGCGCCTCGACGACCTCACCCGACGTATCGAACATGTCGCGCGTACTTGTCCCACCGCTTACGCGCCGAAGCGAAGCCTGTACGACACCGACCAGATCGCAGATCGGGTCGAGCGGCTCGAGCAACGCATCCACGAGGTCACATCTTACCGGCCGGATATCACACCGCAGGGCACACTACATGCACTGAGCGGCGAAGAGACACACACATCGGATGCGCCGTTGCGACTGGATAAATTGGAAGAACACTTGCGGCGCATAACAGGACAGATTGAGGCTCTCAACCGGCCGGGCATCGAAGAAGCGATCCGGACCCTGCGCGCCGAACTTGGCGACATCGGCCGTGCGTTGGCCGAAGCGTTACCGCGCCACGTCATTGAAACACTCGAGATGCAGATTCAGGTTCTCGCGCAACGCATCGCGGAGGGCCGTGAAGCCGGCGTCGACGGTGGTACGCTCATCGGAATTGAAAATGGGCTCGCCGAGGTGCGCGATGCCCTGCGCGACCTTATGCCAGCTGAAAATTTGGTCGGCTACAACGAGGCCATCAAGGCCCTCACGCAAAAGATCGATCTGATCGTCGCCGACCGGGATCCGGCGACGATGCAGCAGCTCGAGCGCTCGCTCGCCACGTTACGTGAAATGTCGGCGCACGTCGCATCCAACGATGCAGTGAGCAGGCTGTCGGCGCAGGCGCAGACGATCGCCGAAAAAATCGATCGTCTCGCAGTCGGGCCGCGCTCCGAGGCAAAGCTCGACAATCTCGCCGGCCGCATTGACGCGCTCACCCGCGCGCTGGCGGAACGCACCCAGGCCGAGATCGCAGTGCCGCAGCGCACTGAAGCACTCATCCTGACGCTGTCGGAAAAGATCGAACAGCTGCAAAAATTCGGCGCCAGCAACATTGCCGCGAATTATCTCGAAGACCGTATCGTCAAGCTGATGGAACGGATCGACGCATCGGATTCGCGTTTCGACAAGCTCGACGCAATCGAACGCGGCCTCGCCGATCTCCTGGTACACATCGAAGAACTGCGCACAAACAGGAAATCGTCTGCCATCCGTGCGGAAGACCCCAGCATCGAATCGCTCACTCAGGATATCGCCTACACCCGGAAATCAGTCGACGCGGTGCATAGACGGTTAGGAGATCTCATCGAGCGCGTTGCGATCATCGAGAAGGGAAATTACGGCGGCGAGGCGGACAAACCCGCAATGCCCAAGCCCGACACGGCACAAGGCGACAACTTCCAATTTGTCCCACCCGTGCAGCTGGTATCTGCTGAAATTCCGATCGCTCCGGAAGCGCCGATTGAACCACCTGTCGCGGTGAAGGCGCCGGCTCAGGAGGTTCCTGTGTTGCCGGACACCGCGCCGCTGCCAATGCCCGCCGCGCTTCCTGTCTCAAATCGCATCGAGACGCCGGCACGCGTTGCCATCGAATTACCCCCGGATCAACCACTCGAGCCCGGGTCAGGGCCGCCGCGCCGGGCTGTCCCGCCGAGTTTGCGGATTGCAGCCTCGGAAGCCGCACTCGGCGGTGCGCGGGCGGTCGCAGGGGCCTCTGCCAGCAAGGCAAGCTTCATTGCGGCGGCTCGCCGGGCGGCTCAGGCCGCGGGCCAGGAGCAAGGCGACCGCAGCTTGCGCGAAATGCGCAATGCCCCGGACGACGCAGCACCACCCATGTGGAGCAGGGTCGCAACGCGGGCCAAGTCGGCGCTGTTGGTTGCGAGTATCGTCGCAATCATCGTCGGTTCGTTCCAGCTGCTCGGCAACATCTTCGATTTCAGCATTTTCGATACGATCGAAAGTAAGCTCGCCGCGAATATCGATCCCGACGCCGCAGGCCCCGACGCCGAGGAGGGGGACTCTGCGACCGTTGCCACCATTCCCAACGATGAACCGGCGGCGCCAGGCACCGCGGAAACGCCAGCCGCGCCGAGGTCAACCGATGTCATCGCCAATCTGCTGTCACCACACGCGCTGCCAAGCCTGACACCCGCGCCGCCCAACGGAATCCAATCGCCGCCTCAACAAGTAGCGCCGTCTCTACTTGCCCCGTCGTTGAGCGTGCCCGGCCCGGCGGCCGCCGCGCCGAAGGGCGACGTCACGGGTTCGGTAGCACAGGTACCCGGCAAGCCGGCGCCGCAACAGCCGGCCGCCGATCGCCTTCCGGCAAATATCGGCAGCCAGCTGCTGCGAAACGCCGCGCTCACCGGCGATGCCGCTGCAGCCTATGAAGTGGCGATGCGCTTCGTCGAAGGCCGCGGCGTTGCAGCCAATCTGGAAGAGGGCGCCCGATGGTTCGAGCGGGCCGCAAGCAAGGGCCTGACACCCGCGCAGTTCCGGTACGCGAGCATGCTGGAAAAGGGTCAGGGCGTGAAAAAAGACCTGGCGGCGGCACAAAGGCTCTATATCGCCGCAGCCAGCAAAGGCCACGCCAAGGCCATGCACAACCTGGCGGTCCTTTATGCAGAAGGCGCCGAGGGCAAGCCCGATTATGCCAACGCCGCCCAGTGGTTCCGCAAGGCCGCCGAGCACGGCGTGCCCGACAGCCAATACAATCTTGGCGTCCTTGCCGCCCGCGGCCTCGGGACCGAGCGGAACATGGCGGAATCCTATAAATGGTTCGCCTTGGCCGCCGCCCAAGGGGACAAAGAGGCTGCCCGCAAGCGCGACGAGGTCGCTGCTCATCTGGACGCGCAGACGCTCGCATCTGTCCAGCAGGCCGTGAAGAGTTTCACACCAGCACCGCAGCCCCCCGAAGCCATCCACATCACCGCACCGCCCGGGGGGTGGGAGCGCACAACCCAGCCGGCGCAGGAAAAGCAGCGCGCTGCAGGGTCGATCTCGACCGACGCCTCCGGGTCAGGAAAGCTGTGAACCGGCACGTCCGACCGAGAGAGAACGTGAACTTCGGCGGTTTCATCGGTTAAATTCAGTCGCACCGGATCGGGCGACCTCAATCCAGTCGTGCCGGTCGGCGTCGCTGACGTTTGCGCGCCTCCCGGTGTTAGTTCTCGTATGAAGCGTTGGGACGCGGCGCCAACGGACCGCGTATCGACTTAACTGCTGGACGGCCCGCTTGCAGATTTATCTCCCGATCGCCGACTTGCCCGTCAATGTCTTCCTGGTGCTGGGGATGGGTCTTGCGGTCGGCTACATCTCCGGCATGTTTGGAATCGGCGGCGGTTTTCTCATGACGCCGCTTCTGATTTTTATCGGTATTTCTCCGGCGGTCTCGGTGGCGACCGTCTCAAGCCACATCGCGGCATCTTCTTTCACCGGCGCGATCAGCTACTGGCGCAGGCGCGCGCTCGACATCGCGCTGGCGATGATGCTGTTGAGCGCCGGCATCGTCGGTACCGCGACCGGCGTCTGGCTGTTTACCGAATTGCGCGCACTCGATCAGCTCGACCTCGTGATCGGGCTCGCCTATGTCACGCTGCTCACCGTTGTTGGCGGCATGATGATCTATGAAAGCGTGCAGGCGGTCCTGCGCACGCGGCGCGGTCAGCCAGCGACATTGCGGCGACCTGGCAGCCATACCTGGATTCACGGCCTGCCGTTCAAGCTGCGGTTCAAGCGCTCCAAAATCTACGTGTCGGCAATTCCGGTCTGGACGATCGGATTTTTGATCGGGTTTGTTGGCGCCATTATGGGCATCGGCGGCGGCTTCCTGCTTGTGCCAATGCTTATTTATTTCCTGCGTGTGCCCACCGCGACCGTCATCGGCACATCAATGGTGCTGACGCTGATCACGATGGCCTCGGCGACGGTCATGCATGCGGCCACAAACCACTTGGTGGATGCGGTGCTGGCGCTGATCCTCATGGTCGGCGGCGTCATCGGCGCACAGTTCGGGGCGCGCACCGGTCAGAAGATGCGTGGCGAGCGGCTGCGGCTGCTGCTAGGCCTGCTGGTCTTTGCCGTCGGACTTCGGTTCGCCTATCAACTCGTCGTAAAGCCGGACGATCTCTACTCGCTCCGCTTAGTAGGGAGCGGATGATGCGACGGCTAACCGCTCTCGCTCTCCTGTTCTTCGCCTGCAGCGCAGGATCGGCCTCTGCGGAGCGGCTGGTCGTGTCGCTGTCGAATCACCGCGTCGCCGTAACATCCAACTTCGTCGGCGAGGACTTGGTGCTGTTCGGTACCATTGAGCCCGATCCGGTGAGGAGCGCGTTAGGCCCGCCCTATGACCTTGTGGTCACCGTCACAGGGCCACAGCAGACGCTGCGCACACGCCGCAAGCAACGCGTACTCGGGATCTGGGTCAACGTCGATTGGCGCGAGTTCATCAGCGTACCGTCCTATCTCGCAGTACTCAGCAACCGTCCTGTCACCGAGATCGCCGACCAGGAAACACTGCGAAAACTGCAGATCGGACTCAATTATTTTCTATTGCCGCAACGGATCGGTCCTGATGTCGCCGACACGGTGCCCGACGATCCGTTCCGTCTCGCCTTCGTGCGGTTGCAGAGGCAGCAGGGCCTCTATCGTGAATCGAGCACGGCGGTGACATTCCTCACGCCGACAGTATTCCGTGCGGCCATCCCGATGCCTGCGGCAGTCCCAACCGGCAACTACGCCATCGAGGTCGAATTGTTCTCGCAAGGCAAGTTCGTCGCACGCACGAACACGGCGCTGGAAGTGATCAAAATCGGTTTTGAGCAGTATGTCGCCGACGCCGCACGCGATTACGGCTTGCTCTACGGCATGGCTACGGCAGCGATGGCACTGCTGATCGGCTGGTTTGCGACTGTCGTGTTCCGCCGCGACTAGCGCTTTCAGTCGGGCAAGCAGCGCTTGGCGGCAAACGCATAAAGTCGGGCGTCGCCGAGCAAATGCGCCCTGAAGGCGAGCGTGCCGAATACATCGGCAAACATCGCATCGCGTATGTTTAGCCCGCCGGTGAATGCGCCGAAGGCAGGCATGATCATGCGGGTCGCATCCGCCGCAAAGCAACGCCGGCTCACCGCGCGGCCGCGATGAGCCACCCGCGCGACCGGATGCAGATGACCGCTGATCTCGCCGGAAGCACCTGTCGGCAAATGCCGGAACTTGAGCGCGCCCAAAGTCACCGTCTCTATGAAAGTACCGCCGATGCCGGTTGCCGGCTCGGGATCATGATTGCCGGTGATCCAGATCCACTCGCGGCCGCGCTGCATGATGCTCAGGGCCTCGCGGTCGGCATCGCCGAGTCGCGCGGGTCCGCAGCCGTCATGGAAGCTGTCGCCTAAAGCAATGACGCAACGTGGCGCATAATACGTAACGAGGCGTGCAAGCCGCGCTAGCGTCGCGGCGGTGTCATAGGGCGGCAGGAGCACGCCGCGCGCCGCAAAGCTCGAGCCTTTTTCGAGATGCAGGTCGGCGATGACGAGCACGCCGTGTTCCGGCCAGTATAGTGCGCCTTCCGGATCGGCGAGGAGCGAAGCGGAACAGACCGCAATGGCATGGTCCGCGTGCTTCCGTGGGGGACGACTGGCGCGGGGTTGAGCGGGGGAAGCAGTCACTTCATCGCCTCTCTGATCAATTCGTCGGCGGCCTCGGCCAGCAGCGTATCCGACGCTTCGCCGTAGACCGTCTCCCGCCCGATCTCCAGCAGCACCGGAACCGACAAAGGCGAGACGTGGTCGAGCGCTTTATGGACGATTCGCCCCTTGATGCGCGAGAGCATTTCGCCAAGCCGCTTGATGTCGAGGAGGCCGGTCGCGGCGTCAGCACGCGCGGCGCGCAGAAGGATGTGATCCGCTTGGTGTTTGCGCAACACGTCGTAGACGAGGTCGGTGGAGATCGTGAGTTGGCGGCGCGACTTTTCTTCGCCGGGAAACCGCTTTTCGATCAGCCCGGCAATGATAGCGCAGCTGCGGAAGGTACGCTTCATCAGGGCCGATTCCGCGAGCCAGGCCTCCAGATCATCGCCCAGCATATCCTCGTCGAACAGATTGGCCAGCGAGACATCGCCGTTGGCAATACGCCAGGCGATATCGCCTAAGCCCCACACCGCCAGTGCATATTCGTTGGCGACAAAGCCGAGCGGCCGCAACCGCGCTCGCTCAAGGCGGCGCGTCAACAGCATGCCGAGCGTCTGGTGCGCAAGACGGCCCTCGAAGGGATAGCAGACCAGGTAGTATTTGGCGGCGCGCGGGAAGGTTTCGACCAACAGGTCGCCTGCTTTCGGCAGCATCGACCGCCACTGCTGGATCTCCAGCCATTCGCGCACCTGGTCCGGCAGGGCGCGCCAGGCGTCCGGTTTCGCCAGCAGCGCGCGCACGCGCGCGGCGAGATAAGTCGAGAGCGGGAATTTCCCGCCTTCATATGCAGGCACCTTCGGATCGGTCGCGTCGGCGCGCGACACGTAGACCTCGTCCTCAACTAGCGCCTCGTATCTGAGGATTTCGCCTGCAAACACGAACGTGTCGCCCACGGTCAGCGTCTCGATGAAATATTCCTCGACCTCGCCAAGTATCCGTCCGCCGCGTGGAACGACCGCGCCGCTGCGGCGCGAGCGCACAAGCCTTACCTTGATCATGTCGGCTTCGACAATAGTACCTACGTTCATGCGGTAACGCTGCGCGACGCGCGGATGTGTGATGCGCCAGCGGCCGTCCTTGCCCTGCCTGATTTTGGCAAAACGCTCGTAGGCTTTCAGCGCGTAGCCGCCGGTCGCGACGAAGTCGACGGCGGCATCGAATTCCGCGCGTGCGAGCGCGGCATAAGGTGCGGCCGAGCGTACTTCGGTAAAAAGCTCGTCGGCAAGAAACGGGGCGCCGACCGCGCGGCCCAGGATGTGCTGCGCCAGAACGTCGAGCGCGCCTGTGCGCAGCGGCGGCGTGTCCTGCGCATTCTCATCAACCGCATCGATCGCCGCACGGCATTCCAGCACCTCGAAGCGGTTCGCCGGCACCAGCACGGCCTCGGACGGCTCGTCGAGCCGGTGGTTGGAACGTCCTATGCGCTGCAGTAGGCGCGAGCAGCCTTTCGGCGCCCCTACATTGATCACCAGATCAACATCGCCCCAATCGACACCGAGATCGAGCGAGGATGTGCACACGACGGCGCGCAGCCTGCCCTCGACCATCGCGTCCTCGACGCGGCGGCGCTGTGCGACGTCAAGCGAGCCGTGGTGCAGCGCAATAGCAAGGTTGTCGTCGTTCACGCGCCACAGCTCCTGAAACAGAAATTCGGCCTGGCTGCGCGTGTTCACGAAGATTAGCGTGGTCTTGTGCGTCTCGACGAGCGCGTAGATTTCGCCGAGCGCGTGGCGCGCCGAGTGACCGGCCCAAGGCAGGTGCTCTGCGGTGTCGAGCATCGCGACATGCGGCTGCGCGCCGGCCTGCGCGGTCACAAGATCGGCGTGCGCCTCGCCCTGAGGCGGCTGCGGCACTAGGAAACGACACAGATCGTCGGGATCAGCGACCGTCGCCGACAGCCCGACCGTCGTAAGTTGCGGTGCCAGCGCAAACAGCCGTGCGAGACCGAGCGACAGCAGGTCGCCACGCTTGGAGGTGACCAGCGAATGCAGTTCGTCGAGCACGACGCGCCGGAGCGCGCCAAACATGTAGGGCGCATCCGCGCTCGCGATGAGCAGCGCAAGCTGCTCAGGCGTGGTGAGTAGGATGTCGGGCGGATCACGCCGCTGACGTTGACGCTTCGATGCAGGAGTGTCGCCGGTCCGCGTTTCGAGCCGGATATTCAGGCCCATCTCCTGTACCGGGATTTCCAGATTGCGTGCGATGTCAACCGCAAGTGCCTTCAGCGGCGAGATATATAAAGTGTGGAGACCCTGCGAGCGCACGAGGCTGCGCCCGGTCGATTGCAGTTTACGCGGTCGTACATCCCGCTCGCCCAATTCGACGAGCGTTGGCAGAAAACCCGCGAGCGTTTTGCCGCCACCGGTCGGCGCAATCAGCAGCGTGGATCGCCCTGCTCTCGCCTTGGCCAGCAAATCAAGCTGATGCGCGCGCGGCTGCCAGCCACGGCTCGCGAACCAGCGCGCGAAGACATCCGGCAGCAACTGCGTTGTGTCGAGGAGATCGCGCGCGGGTTCCATAATTTCAGGGTTTTGCCAACACGATCAGCCCGGGAACAGGCGCACCTTTTTCCGTGCGAGTCGAGGCGAAATCGAGACTGACCGGCTCCAGGCCCGCCGCAGCCATCGACCTACGCACGTGAGCCTCGCCGTGTGCATAGCGCAGCGTCTCGCGCAGCAAAACGCCGTCGCCATCGTGTGTCTCCACGCTAAACACAAGCTGTCCTGCCGGGGCGGCGACCTGTGCGGTGGCTTTGAGCACCGGCCCAAGATCGTCGAAATACATGAAAACATCCGCGGCAAGCACGAGATGGTAGTGAGCGCCGATCTTTGCTTCGTTGGTGAGGTAGTGCTGCACTTCGGCTTCGATGAGACGGTCGTACAGCCCTTTCTGCCGCGCCTGTGCCAACATCGCAGCCGACAGGTCGACACCGACCATCCAGTCGCTGTGCGGCCGGAACGGAAGAGCTGCAAGCCCCGTCCCACAGCCGAGATCGAGCACCGATCCGAATTTCATGCGTGCCCCGGCATGTGCCGCCTGCACTGCGTTGAAAAGCAAATCGGGCGCGCGATAGCCAAGACCTTCCGTCAGAGCCTTGTCGAACCCGGGCGCGTATCCGTCGAACAATGCGCGGACATATCCTTCCGGCATCGGGGCAGTGGCGCGCGCACCAAGCCGCATGAGCCGGACCGTAGCGCCATGGTGGTCAGAAGGGTCTGCTGCCCTCGCGTGCTCGAAAGCCGCAATGGCCCCGACGCGATCGCCGAGCTTTTCACGCAACCCGCCGAGGACAAACCAGGCCGAGGCATAGCTGGGCGTTAGCTCGAGCGCCTGTATCAGCAGTTCGGCGGCCCCGGCGAGATCGCCCTTCGCCTCTCGGTCCCGCGCCCACTCGAAGCGATGGTCGGCGATCAAGTCACCAGAAGACAAGAAGACCGGGCTGACCATAGTGTTCTTTGGCGTTGGCGGCAGAGAGCTTATCTAACCACGATGCGCCCAGAAGATATCCTAGTTCCCACGCCTTCGGGCGTATGCTGCAAGCTAGGCGGGTTCCATATCGACCCAACGCGGCCGGTCAAGAAGGCTTTGATTACGCACGGCCACTCGGACCACGCCCGAGCGGGCCATGACGCCGTGCTCGCAACGCAGGAAACCCTCGATATCATGAAGCTGCGCTACGGCGACACGTTCGCCGGCACCACGCAGGCGATCCGCTACGGCGAAATACTGGAGCTCGATGGTGCCCGTGTGAGCTTTCGTCCGGCTGGCCACGTGCTCGGTTCAGCGCAAATCCAGGTCGAATGCGGCGGCCTTCGTGTGGTTGCCTCCGGTGACTACAAGAACGTCGCCGATCCGACGTGCGCACCATTTGAGCTGTTGACCTGCGACGTTTTCATTACCGAGGCAACGTTCGGCCTGCCGGTCTTCCGCCATCACTACGCAGAAGCAGAGATCGCAAAGCTCCTGCGATCGGTTGCGCTGTTCCCTGAGCGCGCGCATCTTGTCGGCGCCTACACGCTTGGCAAAGCGCAACGCGTGATGGCGATCCTGCGTGCAGCTGGCTATGACAGGCCAATCTACATCCACGGCGCGGTGGAAGCGGTCACGCGCTACTACATGTCCCACGGCATCGAGCTCGGGCCGATCGAGCTGGTGCGCGGTGCCAACAAAGGTGACCTCTCTGGACAAATTATCATCTGTCCGCCGAGCGCGATGAGCGATCTATGGTCGCGGCGCTTTCCCGATCCAGTCGTCGCGTTCGCTTCCGGATGGATGCGGGTGCGCGCCCGCGCACGGCAGCACGGCGTTACGCTGCCGTTGGTGATTTCCGATCATGCCGACTGGGACGGGCTGACCGCGACGATCGCAGCAACCAACGCTTCCGAAGTCTGGGTGACGCACGGGCAGGAGGACGCGCTGGTGCATTGGTGCCAGTCAAAAGGCCTCAAGGCACGGCCGCTCGACATCGTGGGGTACGGTGATGAGGAAGAAGCCGATGTCCTCGCTGGAGAGGCGAACGCATGAATCGGTTCGCCGAACTGCTCGATCGGCTGGGCTATGAATCCGGACGCCACGCCAAGCTGCGTCTGATAACCGGCTATTTACGCGACACGCCCGATCCGGAACGTGGCTGGGCGCTCGCCGCGCTCACAGGAGCATTGACCTTTAAGTATGCCAAAGGCGGCATGATTCGCGCGTTGATCGCCGAGCGCACTGATCCGGTCCTTTTCGCGCTGTCCTATGATTACGTCGGCGATCTGTCGGAAACAATTGCTCTGATGTGGCCGTCGGACTCATATCGCCATCCGAGCGCGCCCCCCAGCCTGTCCAAAGTCGTTGAGACATTGTCCACGCTCGGCAAGGCCCAATTGCCGGCACAAATCGCCCGCTGGCTCGATGGGCTCGACGAAATCGGCCGATGGGCCCTGCTGAAACTGGTCACGGGCGGCTTGCGCATCGGCGTTTCGGCACGTCTCGCGAAGACGGCGGTCGCTTCACTTGGCGGCAAGGAAACGGATGAGATCGAAATTCTGTGGCCTGGCCTCACGCCTCCTTATCTCGACCTGTTCGCCTGGCTCGAAGGTCGCGCCGACAAGCCATCGTCCCTTGACCCGGCACCGTTTCGGCCACCGATGCTGGCTCATGCGGCCGAAGAACCTGATCTGGCCGCGCTCGATGCGGCAGATTTCATGGCGGAGTGGAAATGGGATGGCATTCGCGTTCAGGCTGTCGCCGGCGAGGATGAGGACCGGCGGCTGGTGGCGCGTCTTTACTCGCGCACCGGCGAGGAGATCTCAAAAAGCTTCCCGGATCTACTTGAGGCGCTGCGGCTCCCAGCTGCGATAGACGGCGAGTTGCTGGTCATGCGCGACAACCGCGTTCAGTCCTTCAATATTTTGCAACAGCGACTCAATCGCAAGGCGGTGACGCCGAAACTTCTCGCGGACTTTCCCGTGCATCTGCGTGCGTACGATCTTCTCGCCGAAGGCGACGAGGATCTGCGGGGGCATCCTTTTGGGGAGCGTCGCGCGCGACTGGAGAAATTCATTGCCAGATTGAACGATCCGCGGATCGATCTTTCGCCGCTTATCGCATTCAAAACATGGAGCGAACTCACAACGGCCCGCGCCGATCCTGCAGGCGCGGGTGCTGGCGCCGATTCGGAAGCGGTCGAAGGCGTCATGCTGAAGCGGCGCGATGCGCCTTACATGCCAGGTCGACCAAAGGGCCTCTGGTGGAAATGGAAACGCGACCCGATGATCATCGATACGGTTTTGATGTACGCACAACGCGGCCATGGGAAGCGCTCATCATACTATTCGGACTATACCTTTGGCGTCTGGAGCAAGGACGAGGCCGGTGACACACTGGTGCCAGTGGGCAAAGCCTATTTCGGTTTTACGGATGAAGAGTTGATTCAAATCGACCGCTTCGTGCGACGCAATACTATCGACCGGTTCGGACCGGTACGCGAAGTGAGCCACGAGCCAAACCACGGTCTGGTTCTGGAAGTGGCGTTCGAGGGTCTGCAGCGGTCAACACGTCACAAGTCGGGCATTGCCATGCGTTTTCCTCGAATCAACAGATTGCGCTGGGACAAGCCTCCGGGCGAGGCCGATCGCCTTGAAACGCTGGAGAATATGTTAGAGCACCGCGAGCGTGCTACAGTAGCCGCCAACGGAGACAGACATGGCTGATAATCAGGTTGCACGATGGGCGGGCGGCTCGCCGCTCGGGGTGTTGGTGCGTCTCATCCTGGTATCAATCCTTGTGGGCGTCATTCTTTCCGCGCTCGGGCTCGATCCTTTCGACATCGTGCGCAGCATCCAACGCATGATCCGCACATTGTGGGACCTGGGCTTCGACGCCTTCCGGTGGCTGTGGCGATATTTTCTACTCGGCGCGGTGATTGTGATCCCCGTCTGGATCCTGATGCGCGTGTTTAACGCGCCGCGCGGCCGCTAGCCTGGCCAGCTCTCCGCGGTGATCGTCGCCGCGTCATTGCCTATCATCGAGGCAAGAGAATTGCGATAGCCGCGCTTGAGCGCGGCGGTCAGATCCGCCTTGATCTCGTTCACCACTCCGATGCCACGGTAGACCAAACCGGTATAGAGCTGCAGCAGCGTCGCGCCGGCTTTGATCTTAGCGATCGCGGTCGCGCCGGAGTCAATGCCGCCGGCACCGATCAGGGGAAACGCGCCTTCCGCGCGTACGAAGGTTTCTGCCAGCATTCGCGTGGACAACTTGAACAATGGCCGGCCCGACAAGCCGCCCTGTTCTCGCGCGCGCTCGCGCTCGCGCAGCGCCGTGGGTCGTGTGACCGTCGTGTTGCCGACAATCATGCCGTCAACGTGGCGCTTGCGGGCGACGCCGACAATGTCATCGAGATCGGAGAGCGTGACATCAGGCGCTATCTTGAGCAAAACCGGTGTCACGCCTGCGCGGAAGCGATTTCGCTCGCGTGCATCGAGTACTCGCGCAAGCAAATCGTCGAGCGCCTTTGCCTGCTGCAGATCTCGCAGGCCCGGCGTGTTTGGCGATGAAACGTTGACGGTGAAATAGCTGGCGACCGCAGCGAAGGTTTCAACCAGCCGCACATAGTCCTCAGCACGATCAACCGAGTCGCGGTTGGCGCCAATGTTGACGCCGAGGATGCCTCCCGCATTCGTCCGCGTGGCGAGCCGGGCGTGGACCGTGGCAGCGCCGTCATTGTTGAAGCCCAGCCGGTTGATGACCCCCTGGTCGGCGTCCAACCGGAACAGCCGCGGTTTCGGATTGCCGGTTTGCGGGCGCGGCGTGATCGTCCCAACCTCGACGAAGCCAAAGCCGAGCCGCAACAACGCGTCCGGCACCTGCCCGTTCTTGTCGAAACCCGCGGCTAATCCTACCGGGTTGGGAAAATTGAGGCCGAAAGCCTGCACGCGAAGCTCGGCGGCGTCGGGCGGCGATTTGGCCAGCGGGACATAGCGCAGCGCCTTGACCGTAAGCGCATGGGCGTCCTCGGGATCGAGTGCCCGGAGGAACGGGCGCGACAGGCGGTGGAAAAGGTCGATCACAGAACCCCACTCCAGACGTGGACGCGGGCCAATCCTATCGGCAGGGCGCAAGGCATATTCAAGGCAGCCGTCGGATGAGCCGGTTGCGCACCGGGGGCGACTCAAGGTTATAATTCCTAGCTGATCGTATCACAGTCACGGTGGCGCCCGCGCCTATGGCCATGCTCACCCACAACCAGATCTGGACGGCGATCGACCGGCTCGCCGCCCGCGCCAAGCTGTCGCCATCAGGGCTCGCCAAGAAAGCCGGGCTCGACCCGACGACATTCAACAAGTCCAAGCGGGTCACGCCGGAAGGACGGCAACGGTGGCCATCGACGGAGTCGGTCGCCAAGGCGCTGCAGGCGACGGGCACCAAGTTCGACACCTTCGTGACGCTGATTACCGACGGTGGCAAGGCTGCCATGCAGAACGTGCCACTGATCGGATTTGCGCAGGCCGGCGCCGGTGGGTTCTTCGACGACGGCGGCTTTCCGGTGGGCAAAGGCTGGGATGAGATCGCCTTCCCGGCCGTCACTGACGAGCACGCCTATGCGCTCGAGATTTCGGGCGACTCGATGAAGCCCGCGTACCGCGCCGGCGATGTCATCATCGTCTCGCCGGGCGCAACGGTGCGCAAGGGTGATCGCGTTGTAGTGAAAACGAAAGACGGCGAGGTCATGGTGAAAGAGCTCAAGCGCAAGACCGCGAAAGCGATCGAGCTCAAGTCGCTCAACGCGGAACACCGTGACCGCGCGCTGCCGATGTCGGACGTCGTCTGGGTCGCGCGCATCGTCTGGGCAAGTCAGTAGACTAGGCCGAACGCGCCAGCGCCCCGTCGATCATGTCGATGGTATTCTGCAGTCCGTAGACTGCAACAAATGAGCCGAAGCGCGGCCCCTTCTCCTGCCCGAGCAGCACCTGGTAGAGCAGGTTGAACCAGTCGAGCGAAACGCCGGGCTTGCCGTCCTTGGCCTTCTTTTTCTGGTCGAGGAACGGCTCGCGGCGGCCGACTTCGTAGACGACGCTTTGAATGTCCTCCGCGGTAGCCCCTGACTTCAACTGCGAGAGCGCATCGCGTAGGTCGATCAGGGCCGCACGCTCCACGCCGCTTGGCTCGCGGAATTTCTTTTCCGGAAGGACAAAGTCGCGGAAATAATGAATGGCGTACTCAACCAGCTCGTTGAGCTTGGGATGCGTCTTCGGTGTCACGCCGGGTCTATAGCGGCCGATGAAGCCCCACAGAGTGTCAGCGTTTTCCGCATTTGACGACGACACCAGCGTGAGAAGCATCGCAAACGAGATCGGCATATCGGCGTTCGGCGGCTCGCCGGAATGGATGTGCCAGACCGGGTTGGACAAGCGTTGTCGCGTGTCCTGCCGCTCAAAGCCGTCGAGAAACTGATAGTACTCGTCGACGTTGCGCGGAATTACATCGAAGTAGAGCCGCTTGGCGGCCTTCGGCTCGCGATACATGAACAGCGACAGGCTCTCGGGACTGGCATAGCGCAACCATTCCTCAATGGTCAGGCCGTTGCCTTTCGACTTCGAGATCTTCTGGCCCTTCTCGTCGAGGAAGAGCTCGTAATTGAATCCTTCCGGAGCGACGCCGCCTAGCGCCCGGCAGATTTCGCCCGACAATTTGACAGAATCGATCAGGTCCTTGCCTGCCATTTCGTAGTCGACGCCGAGCGCCACCCAGCGCATCGCCCAGTCCGGCTTCCATTGCAGCTTGCAGCGTCCACCGCTCACAGATGTCGTTACCGGCTTTTTGGTGTCGGGGTCCTCGTAGGTAATCGTGCCTGACTTCGCGTCATGCCCGATCACCGGTACCTGCAGAACGATTCCGGTCTTCGCATCGATCGGAAGGAATGGTGAATAGGTGGCCGCACGCTCCTCGCGCAGCGACGGCAGCATGATGGCCATCACTTCATCGAAGCGTGCGAGGACCTTGAGCAAAGCCTGGTCGAAGCGTCCCGACTTGTAGCAGTCGGTGGATGACAGGAATTCGTAATCGAAACCGAAGTGATCGAGAAAAGCGCGCAGTCGCGCATTGTTGTGCTCACCGAAGCTCGGATGCGTGCCGAATGGATCCGGCACCTTTGTCAGCGGCTTGCCAAGATGCTGTTCGAGCATCTCCTTGTTCGGCACGTTATCCGGTACCTTACGCAAGCCGTCCATGTCGTCAGAAAACGCAACCAGCCTCGTTTTTATTTTGTCGTTGGTCAGCACCCGGAAGGCATGACGCACCATCGTCGTGCGCGCGACTTCGCCAAACGTGCCAATGTGCGGCAGGCCGGACGGGCCGTAACCGGTCTCGAAGATTACCTCGTTCTTCGGGTGCTTCTTGAGCCGATTGACGATCTTGCGCGCCTCCTCGAACGGCCAGGCATTCGATTGCTCGGCGGCCTGACGCAAGGTTGCGGCGTTTTCGGCGACTGCCATTCATGATCTCCGGGGCGCGGACACTAGAAATGCCGCGCGGAAACGTCAATTCAACGACTCAAAACGGGCTGACCGGAAAATAGCGCAGCCACAAATCGGTAAAGCGGCCCTTCTCCCAGATTCGGAACAGCGCCCAGTTGAAAGCCTGTCGTAAAAGATCGTTGCCGCGTCTTACCGCGATGCCGACGCCTTCGCCGAAGAAGCGGCTTTCGAGATAGGGGCCGCCGCGAAATTCGCAACAGTTCGCGGAGTCAGTACCGTTGAGCCAAAACGCAAGCGAAATTCCGTCCCCGAACAAAAGGTCCACCTCGCCACGCTTCAAGGCGAAACGGGCGGCATCGGCATCAGGGAAAGGCCGCAACTCGGCTTCGGTGAACAACGTCTTGAGATAGGCCTCATGCGCTGTTCCGGCGACGACCGCGATCTTCTTGCCCTCCAATGCTTCGGGGCGCACGTCGTCGATCGGGCTGTTGCGGAGTGCAACAAACCGCGCCGGCGTGCGGTAATAGGGATCGCTGAAATCGACGCGCGTGCGCATCTCCGGTGTTTGCGCGATGGATGCGATAATTGCATCGCCATTGTTGCTGTTGAGTGCGCTGATGAGCGTGTCAAACCGGCGCATCTGTATGGTGCATTGGACTCTTATCTCTTCGCAGATCATCCGCGCGAGATCGACGTTGAAGCCGACCGGATTCCCGTCGGGACCTGCATAGTTGAACGGCGGGTAGTCGGTTTCGGTGAGAAAGCGGATGATGGTGATGCGGGACAGGTCCGGCCGCTCGGGCCGGCGGCGCGGATCCCAGAAACCCGGGACAGCCATCGGGTCAGAGGCCACAGCCGGCGTATTCGGCACTCCGGGACCGACGGTCGCAGGTGGGCCCAACTGTCGGGGCGCCTGGGCATGCGCAACCGAGGCTGCTCCGAGCAGCGCAACGATCGCACATGCACGGCCGCAGTGCCGCCAGCTGCTCAATTTCATCGTCATCCGATGGTCCTTCCCCGGAATCGGGCGGACCATATCATCGTCATGGCGGTCGGCCAGTCATATTCGCGTTTTGCTTTGTTGCCGGTCAGGCGCCCGTCAAACGCCTTGCGATCTCAGGCACCGGCATTTTGACGAAATCCTTGTCGACCTCCGCACGTAAGGCACCTTTCAAAGTCTGGGAATAGGCCGGGCGGATCATGCCCAACGCACGGGGCGGCGCCACTAAGATCAACGACTTGGTTTTCCCAGCGCCGAGGGCCGCGTCGAGGTGCCGGACGAGTTGAGCAAGAAATTGGCGCTCTGACTGATCGTGCCAATCGGTCTGCTCAACCGCGCTCTTGATGTTGCCGACTGAGCTGTTGGTGCGGCCCGGCGCGTCCGTACCCAGGGCGCGGGTCGGGAGATCCTCCTGCTCAAAAACCTTGATCGTCCTGAGGTTGGGAATTTTGGTGTCGCCCGTATTTTCCAAAATCAGCGCCTTGGCCCCGTCGCAGACAACGACCCACTCGCCATGACGTATCAGCAATTCAGCCATCGACTGACCTCCAATAACGCGCAATGCTACGCCGCGCGAAAGGCTGGCATCTTGCATTAAGTCAAACGTCTCGACGTCCGATTTGTGCCAAAGGCGCCTCAGTTCGTGCCATCGAGCAGCCGCCGGGCAATGACCTGCGCCTGGATTTCGGCTGCGCCCTCGAAAATATTGAGGATGCGCGCGTCGCAGAGAATTCGCGAAACAGGGAATTCCAGGGCAAAGCCGTTGCCGCCGTGCACCTGCACGGCATTGTCGGCGGCGGCCCAAGCGACCCGCGCTGCGAGCAATTTGGCCATGCCCGCCTCGAGGTCGCAACGGCGCCCGGAATCTTTCTCGCGCGCCGCATAATACGTGAGCTGGCGTGCGATCATGATTTCCGTTGCCATCATCACGATCTTGTCGGCCACGCGCGGGAAGCCGACGATCGGGCCGCCAAATTGCGCACGATTCTGCGCGTAGTCGAGCGCCTGTTCCATCGCCGCCTGCGCGACTCCGATAGCGCGCGCCGCCGTCTGAATGCGGGCTGATTCGAACGTCTGCATCAGTTGCTTGAATCCGAGGCCTTCGGTTCCTCCGAGCAGATTTTCCGCCTTCACCACGAAGCCGTCGAAGGCAATCTCGTATTCCTTCATGCCGCGATAGCCGAGCACCTCGATCTCGGTGCCGCTCATGCCCTGTGCCGGAAACGGGTTCTTATCGTCGCCGCGCGGCTTTTCAGCAAGCAGCATCGACAAGCCGCGATGGCCACTCTCCTTTGGATTGGTGCGCACGAGAAGCGTCATAAGGTCGGCGCGAACAGGGTGCGTGATCCAGGTCTTGTTGCCGTAGACCTTGTAGACGTTGCCCTCGCGCACGGCACGCGTCTTGATCGAAGCAAGATCGGACCCGGTGTTTGGCTCGGTGAACACGGCAGTCGGCAGCACCGCGCCCGATGCGATCTTTGGCAGCCACTTTTCCTTCTGAGCATCGGTGCCACTGCCAAGGATCAGTTCGGCGGCAATTTCCGAGCGGGTGCCGAGCGAGCCGACGCCGATATAGCCGCGCGACAACTCCTCGGAGACCACGCACATGGATTCTTTGCCGAGCCCCATGCCACCGAAATCCTCCGGGATGGTAAGGCCGAACACACCGAGCGCTGACATTTGCGCGATAACATCGAGCGGGATGTAGCTGTTAGTGAGGTGCCATTTCTGCGCACTCCCGATCACCTCGGTATCGGCGAACTTACGCATCTCCTCTCGAATCGATTCGAGCGTGTCGTCGAGTCCGCAGGCGCCGATCGTAGCACCATGATGCGTCCGCATTGATGCGATCAGGCGGGCTCGCTGCTCGGCACTGTTGCCGCTGAGCATCAAATTTTCGACTGCTGGGGTCATGCGCGCTGCGACTTGCGCTGCGGTCACGCCGAAATCCGTCAAACGGACGACCTCGCCCTGGCTCATCGAAATGCCGCCGAATACCTGCGCAAGATATTCGCCAAGGCCGATACGAACCAAGAGATCTTCAGTTTCGCCAAGTTTGCCAGCCCGGCTCATGCGTTCGGCGTAGGCAGCAAGTTGCCGGATGGCTTCGACATAGGTTGCGAGCCAGGCGAGCCCGTGAGTTGCCCTTTGCTCGCGATCGAAACTTGTGCTGTCCACCCGCCCCTTCGAGGAGATGCGCTCACGTACTTTCACAATGGCATCCGCCAACACCGCGTCCACAACGGCCGTTGCCTCGCGGGTTAACCCAATCAATTCAGGTTCTTTGGCGGAACTGGTGGCGGCGGTGGGCATGCAGGGTCTTCAGCAACGGTGGCCTTGGCAACACTACGCGTGCAGTGCACAAAAGCAAAGCTGTAGTGATTCCCTGCAGTTACCAACGCTTGCAGGCGGCTGTTTACGGAGAATTGCTATAAAAATTAACCAGTGCGGCTTTACATAATTACCTCTGCGCAGCGCCACACCTCTCATTGGCGAGACCAGATCTAAGCCGCATGCAACTCACCCAAGTATCGCTCCCCTTCAATTGGTTGACGCGGATGCTTGCATCGTTCTCGGTGCGCACGCGTATCGTCCTGCTGGCGCTTATTCCTGTCGCGGGCTTCGTAGCGAACGGCTTCACTTACACGTCCGGTGAAGGTGACGTTGGCCGCACCTTTGATACGTTCAAACGCTCGGCTGCGGTGGCCGATGCAAGCCGCGACTTCAAAAGTGCGGTTGCTTCAATGCGGATCGTCGTCAAGGACTTCAACGTGAAGCCCAACGACAGTCTGGTGGCGAGTTTCGAATACGCGTACGCCGTTGCACTCAGGAATCTCGATACAATCGAAGAATCGATCGAAAAGGGTCATGCTGAGAGCATCGCCACCATGAGCCGGGACCTGAACGCCCTGCGCGAAGCGTTCAACAATCTCGTGCGAGAACAGAATACGTTGGGCTTCGACGAGTCATCCGGCCTGCGTCGCCAGCTGCAAGTGGCGGGGAACGCCGTCGAGCGCATTATCAATGACAACATGTCCGGGCTGCCGGAAGCCGACGCCAACAAGTTGATGGTGACGCTTCTGTATATGCGGCATCATGAGGCCGACTTCCGCGTCACCGAGAGCGAAGTCGCGCGCCTGCAATTTCAGCAAGCCTACAAGTCCTTCACTGATATCATCGGGCCAATCAACGTCGCACCGGAAACGAAGACTTCGCTCGAGCAAGTGGTGAAAACCTACGCCGAGACATTCGGCAAATGGGTCGAGGGCTACGACAAGGTGCGGCCGCTGCACGCGGTAATCGACATCGACAGTCAAAACATGCTGCCGCGCGCCGACGATATCATTGGGTACGCACGCAAGACCGCCGAAAACGCCGGGCAGCAACTCACAACATCGCAGAGCCGCACGCGCAACGGAATTATCATTGTCGGCATCGGCATGGTGGCACTGGGACTCGGCTTCAGCTGGCTGATCGGGCGCAGTATCACACGGCCATTGAACGGACTCGCGCGGGTCATGACGCGCCTCGCAGACGGCGATACCACGTCGCGCATCCCAGCGACCAGCGCACGCGACGAGATCGGCGATATGGCGCGGACCGTCATCGTGTTCCGCGACAACATGATCGAGCGCGAACACCTGGCGCAGATGCAGAGCGAGGCAGGCCGCACGCGCGAACAGCGCAGCGAGGTCATCGCATCGACGATTTCACAGTTCAAGCATTCTGTCGAAAGCGCACTCGGCAAGCTTCGCGGCGCATCGATGAAGCTGGAAATGAGCTCGTCCGATCTCAACAAAGCCGCGGACACCGTGTCCTCTGAGGCCGACACTGCGACGAGGCGCGTGACCGCCGCTTCCGAGAACGTCACGGCAGCAGCAAGCTCGGTTGAAGAGCTTGCGGCCTCGATCGGCGAGATTGCCTCGCAGGCCGCAAAATCGACCGACGTCGCAGGACGCGCTGTCTCCGAAGCGCAACGAACCGTCACGACGATGTCACAACTTGGCGCTGCGGCTACGCGTATCGGGGAGGTGGTCGGGCTCATTCAGGCTATCGCCGGGCAAACCAACCTGCTCGCTTTGAACGCAACGATCGAGGCAGCGCGCGCTGGCGAATCGGGCAAGGGATTCGCCGTCGTTGCAGCCGAAGTGAAGTCGCTCGCCGGACAGACCGCCAAAGCGACCGAGGAGATCGCAGAGCAGATTGGCTCAATTCAGTCGGCGGCAGCCGATGCATCACAGGCCATTGGTCAAGTCGACGCCATCATCCGCGAAATGTCGGCGATCGCCACGATGGTGGCTGCCACCGTGGATCAGCAGAATTCTGCGGTCACCTCGATCGCCGAAGGCGTCAATCGCGCCTCGGGCGAGGCTCGCGTCGGTGCCGAGGCAATGAGTCGGGTAGCAGGCGTCACGACAAACGCAAGGTCTACAGCCGTCGACGTCAAGGATCTTGCCGACGCGGTCGCCATCGAAGCCGAAGGTCTCGAAGCCCAGGTCCGGCAATTCCTGACCAACGTCCAGGCCGCCTAGATTACCTCGCAGGCCGATAACGGGCCTTGCAAAGCCAGCGCCAATAGATGATCTGGAAGGCGTAAGGCCTGCAGGAGCAATCCTTTGAGCGCATTGAAGCGAACAGTGCGAATTGCTGCCGACGCCTTTCGGCATTTTACCGAGGACGATGGCTGGGCCATTGCAAGCCATATTGCTCTGTCGGCGTTGATGGCACTGTTCCCGTTCCTGATCGTGGTCACGGCGCTCGCCGGGTTTTTTCTCGGTTCGAAGGAGCTTGCGGACGAAGCCGCGCGCCTTCTGCTCGAAGCGTGGCCCAAGGAAGTCGCCGCGCCGATCGCACTCGACATTACCGGCGTCCTTACCTCGACCCGCGGCGATATTCTTACCCTCGGTGTCCTTTTTGCACTCTACTTTGCGTCGAGCGGCGTCGAGAGCCTGCGGATCGGTCTCAACCGTGCCTACAACATGAAAGAGCCGCGTGCGTGGTGGCTGTTGCGCATAGAGTCAATCATTTATGTCCTGGTCGGTGCGGTCGCGATCCTGGCATTTTCGTTCCTCGTCGTGCTGGCGCCACTGATCCTCGCAAAACTGATTCAGTATGTGCCGGCGCTCGAGCCCTTCGCCGACCGGATCACGTTCGCGCGCTATTCGGTGGCAGCGGCAGTGCTCGTGGTTGCACTGATGATCGTGCACCTATGGCTTCCGGCAGGCCGACGCTCGTTGGTCGAGATTGCGCCGGGAATCATCGCCACGATGCTGTTGTGGCTTGTCACGGGCGCCGCCTTTGGCCGATATCTCGCCAATTACGCGTTTGCCTACGTATCGATGTACGCCGGACTCGCGTCGGCAATGATCGCGCTGGTCTTTCTTTACGCCTGCGCGTCGATCTTCATCTACGGCGGGGAATTGAACTCGACGATTTCCAAGGCCCGCGCAAAAACCGACTAGCGCCCGGCCTCCTGCGCGTCCTCGAACGTCTTCAACCCCGTGCGCGGCGCGTTCACCATCACCGCCATGTTGCCGGGCGGATGCTGGTTCTTCCACATCTTCACGTGGGCGAGCGGGATGTTCTCCCACGGGAAGACCTCACTCATGCAGGGGTCAATGCGCTGCTCGAGCACGAATTGATTTGCCTGCGAGGCTTGCTTGAGATGCGCGAAATGCGATCCCTGGATGCGCTTCTGCCTCATCCACACGTAACGCGCATCGAACGTTAAATTGTATCCTGTGGTCCCGGCGCAAAAGACAACCATGCCACCGCGCTTGACGACGAGGCATGAGACAGGAAACGTCTGCTCGCCCGGATGCTCGAAGACGATATCGACGTCGCGTTTCCCGGTGATATCCCAGATCGCCTTGCCGAAACGGCGTGCTTCTTTCGTCCACTGGGCGAATTCCGGCGAGTTTACTGCCGGCATCTGTCCCCAGCACTTGTAGTCCTTGCGATTGATCACGCCTTTGGCGCCGAGGTTGAGGACGTACTCGATCTTCGACTCATCCGAAACAATGCCGATGGCGTTGGCGCCCGATGCGGCAACAAGCTGGACACCGAACACGCCGAGGCCTCCGGAGGCTCCCCATACCAGAACGTTGTCGCCGGGCTTGAGCGTGTGCGGAGGATGCCCGAACAGCATCCGATACGCGGTCGCGAGCGTGAGCGTGTAGCAGGCCGACTCTTCCCATGAGAGGTGGTTCGGCTTCGTCATCAGCTGGCGCGACTGCACGCGGCAGAACTGCGCGAACGATCCGTCCGGGGTTTCGTAGCCCCAGATACGCTGGGATGGCGAGAGCAAGGGATCGCCGCCGTTGCAGTCCTCGTCGTCGCCATCATCCTGATTACAATGGACGATAACTTCGTCGCCGACCTTCCAGCGCTTGACCTTCGTGCCTACGGCCCATACCACGCCGGAGGCATCGGAGCCCGCAATGTGAAACGGGTGCTTATGGCCATCAAGCGGCGAGATCGGAATGCCGAGGCCGGCCCAAACGCCGTTGTAGTTGACGCCGCCAGCCATCACGTAGACGAGCACTTCGTCGTCACCGATCGGCCAGGTTGGCACTACCTCGAGCTGGAACGACTTGTCGGGTGGTCCGTGCCGCTCCTTGCGGATGACCCATGCGTGCATCTTCTCCGGCACGTGGCCGAGCGGCGGAATTTCCCCGATCTCGTAGAGGTCTTTAAGCGGAGCCACCCCCCGCGCTTTGGCGACTGCCGGCATAGACTGATCCTCCTGCCTATAACAATCTGACGCAATTTATGTTGCATCGCAATAATACCTTTTGCGTCCGCAAAAAATGTTGCGGCTGCAATTAGTTATAAGGATGATTGGCTACTTCCGGACCCGGTAGAGCGCGAATCGGGGGGCGGCCAACACAAACTGGAGCTGGTCCGGCATCGGGTTCGGGATCGATGGCCCGATCAGATAGAGATAGTCGAAATCGCGCGTCCAGTTCTGAACGAACGGCGGTGTGCCAGCCGGCGCCCCATGTTCGGCGACATATTTGAGCAACTTGACCGGCAGGAATCCCTGTTCGGGGAATTCGAGGCGTCGCCAGGACGCACGCGGGGTGACCGGCTGTTTCCCCGGTACCGTGAACAGGTGTGGCGAGAAGGCGTCGGCGTAGTGAACGGCAAGCGTCGGCACGTTAAACATCGGATAGTCGCGTAGGTCGGATGGCGGGTCGCCGCCATCGCCGGTCTGTGCCGTCATCACGATGGCACCCTTCGGGAGAAGCTCGAACGATTTCCTGGCTGCCGCAAAATCCTCGCGATAAGAGAGCCAGACGATCGTCACGGCACCGACGTTGATGATGACGATGGCTGCAACAAGCGCGATCGCGACGCGCCGCCAGGTGGCGTCAGGGAACGACACGGAAACGAACGCGGGCATAATGAGGGCCAGAGCAACAACGACCCGCATGTCGACGAACGCGGTGTCGAACAATCTGAAGGGCATAGCCAGATAGAGCGCCGAAAATCCGGCCAGCAACCACATCCCTGATTGTTCGAATTGCAAAGCGTGCCGTCTCGCCAGCGCGACAATCAGCCAGATCAGCGCAAGCACGCCAATTTCCGACACGACCATGTTGTACCCACTGAGGATGTGCAGGATCCAGGTCGCCTTGGTGCCGAAGGCCCACATGTTTCCAGAGCCTCCGACGCTGCCGCCTGCAGCGGCCATAAAGGCAGCGAGCAGCAGGGACGGAATCGCGAGCGCCAAAAACCGCCCGAAGGTTTCGGTCAGCAAAGCCCGTTGCGACCAGGCCCGCCAGAGCTCGTGCACGCCGACCGCAAAGCCGTAAATTCCCAACGCAAACATGTGCGCCGCGAAAAGCAGAACGATAAACGTTGTGTGCGCAGCAAACCGCACGAGCCACGAACGGTCTTGCAGCCAGACCGCACAGGCAAACCCCCAGAGCGCGCAGCCCAGTCCGAATTCAAAATTCTCGAAGCCGAACGTGAACGGAGTGCTGTAGAGGAATATCAGCGCAACAAATCCGGCGATTTGCAAACGTCCCTTGACGGTGCGTTCGAGCGCCATCGCGCCAGTCACAATCAGGATCTGGCTGAGCAAATAGAAAAGCCGGTTTGCTACCTCGACGCCGATGTGACGGCCGATTCCCGGAACAATCAGATCCATCGCCAGGTTGGGAACGAGCGACCAGGTGACTTGATAGTAGGGATGGGCTTGCGCTGTGCCGTCACGGGCGAGCACGAACATGCGCGCGAGATGATTGTTGTAATCCACCATCGCCGGAGGAAGGTTCAGCCAAAGGACCGGCATCACTGCCGCCACGAACAGCAGAGCGAAAACGACAACGGCGCCGTTAAGTCCCGCGCAGAATTGTCTCGCGCTGGAAGCGGTGACGGCAGGCTGGCTCATGAACATCGTCCACTGCACCCGTGGCTTCGGCGGCATCATCGTTGGGCGGCTTTAACAACGTCTTTCCGTACGCCAAGCTCTTATTGCCTTCTGGCACTGGGCGAAAATCATGTTAATTCAAAAGGTTATGGCGCCTGTTCTTGCAGTCGATGCCTTAAGGCTTTTGCAATGCGGCGCCCCTAGCGTGTCTGGGAGCAACCTGAGCACCCGATGTCAGAACAGACCCTTCGTCGCGTGGAGCGGATTGCGGACCTGCGAGCCGCAATGCCATGGCTCGTCGCCACGGGCACTTATGTTCTGGTGATCGCTGTTGCACCGCAGCTGCTTGGCGACCCGGACACCTATTCGCATCTCACGCTCGGCCGCTGGATCCTCGATCACGGAACTGTACCGACGGCCGATCCGTTTTCCGCCAACTTCCGCGGAACGCACTGGCTCGCCTTCGAGTGGCTTTCCGAGGTCGTATTCGCGCTGGCTTTTGCCGCCGGAGGCTGGATGGGCATGGTGGCAGTCGCATCCGCCGCCGCCGCAACAGCCTTCGGTCTGCTGACGCGCTTCCTGCTGCGCGAGTTGCGGCCGACCGCCGCCCTGTTCGGCGTCCTTGTCGCTTTACCCCTCACGGCTCCGCACATTCTCGCGCGGCCACACATCCTGGCACTTCCATTGCTCGTCGCGTGGGTCGCAGCGTTGATCCGCTCCGTCGATACCCGTACGGCGCCGTCGTGGTTCCTGCTGCCGCTCATGACGCTGTGGGCGAACCTGCACGGGAGCTTCACCTTCGGCCTCGCCATGATTGGGGCGGCCGGCGGAGAAGCTCTTTTCCGCGCCAAGCCTGCCGAGCGTATGAACGTGGTCCGCCAGTGGGGATCGTTCGCCGTGCTCGCCTTGGTGGCGGCCTGCCTCAATCCGTACGGCCCCGAGATGATCCTGGTGACGCTCCGCACCGTGGCACTCGGCCCGGCATTGACAACGATTACCGAATGGCGGCCGCAGGACTTTAGCCACATCGGCAGTTTCGAGATCATCATGTTGGGTGGGTTGGGCCTGGCACTTTATCTTGGCGTCAAGCTTCCGCTCTTCAGAATTATCATGCTGATTGGCGTGTTGCATTTGAGCCTGTCGCATGTCCGGCACGCCGATTTATTGGGAATGCTGGCGCCGATATTTCTCGCCCGGCCGCTGGCAAAGCAGTTCACGGATCTTTCCGCGGGGCGCGCGGCGACAACGCTGCGGCCCGGCGCTCTGGTCCCGGCCGCACTCGTGTCAGCGATGCTTGTCGTCACCGTGCTGTCGGCGTTTCGGAATGATGTGGCACCGCCGGCAAAGATCACGCCTGCCAATGCAGTGCACGCGCTTGGCAGCGTGAAGTATGGCGCGATTTTCAACGACTACGATTTCGGCGGCTATCTCGACTTCGTCGGCATCGCACCTTTTATCGACGGGCGGTCGGAGCTGTACGGCAAGGCCTACTTGCTTCGCTACGACCGCGCCCTGAACCTGCACAACATTCCTGATTTCTTCCGTCTGCTCGACGAATATCGCATCGGCGCAACCTTGCTGACGCCCGCGACGCCGGCGGCCGCCCTGCTCGACCGGTCACCCGGCTGGCAACGTTTCTATTCCGATGACGTTGCCGTCGTGCACATCCGCCGCAGATAGCTGCGGCCGTTAAGCCAAAGCCTGAAAAGATTTATATTGCGATGCAGCAAAAAAGGCGGCAGTTTGCCGCCTGAAGCCTAACGGCGGCCATGACACGCGAGCGCCCAAGACGCGATAAACCGTGGATTTTCCGCACCTATGCCGGGCATTCGACGGCAGCGGATTCCAACGCGCTTTACCGGAAAAACCTGGCCAAAGGCCAAACCGGTCTTTCGGTCGCCTTCGATCTGCCAACCCAGACCGGTTACGACTCCGACCACGTTCTTGCCAAAGGCGAGGTCGGCAAGGTCGGAGTGCCTGTCTGTCATCTCGGCGACATGCGGGCACTGTTTGACGGCATCCCGCTGAACACGATGAACACCTCGATGACCATCAACGCCACCGCCGCGTGGCTGATGGCGCTCTACATCGCGGTTGCCGACGAACAGGGCGCGCCGCGCGCAAGCCTTCAGGGCACGCTGCAAAACGACATCATCAAGGAATACCTGTCGCGTGGCACCTACGTTTTTCCGCCGGCACCATCAATGCGCCTGATCAAGGACGTGATCTTGTTCACGACCAAGGAAATTCCGAAATGGAATCCGATCAACGTCTGCTCGTATCACCTGCAGGAAGCAGGCGCGACGCCGGTGCAGGAACTGGCATTTGCGCTGTCGACCGCCATTGCGGTGCTCGATACCGTGAAAGCCTCGGGCGAAGTGCCGCCCGAAAAATTCGGTGAGGTCGTCGGGCGGATCTCGTTCTTCGTCAATGCCGGTCTTCACTTCATAACCGAACTTTGCAAGATGCGCGCCTTCACTGAGCTGTGGGATGAGGTCACGGGCGAGCGCTACGGCATCGCCGATCCAAAACAGAGGCTGTTTCGGTACGGCGTCCAGGTAAATTCACTGGGGCTGACAGAGCCTCAGCCTGAGAACAATGTTGCACGTATTCTGATCGAGATGCTGGCGGTGACGTTGTCGAAGAACGCACGCGCGCGTGCGGTCCAGTTGCCGGCCTGGAACGAAGCGCTTGGCCTGCCGCGTCCGTGGGATCAACAGTGGTCACTGCGCATGCAGCAGATCCTCGCCTACGAGACCGACCTGCTCGACTACGACGATATCTTCGACGGCTCCGGCGCAATCACGCGCAAAGTCGAGGAGCTCAAGCAACAGACACGCGAGGAGCTCAAGCGAATCGGGGAGATGGGCGGCGCGGTTGCCGCGGTCGATACCGGTTATATGAAACAACAGCTGGTCGAATCGAATACGGCGCGGCTGGAAGCGATCGAACGGGGTGAGCAGATTGTCGTCGGCGTGAACAAATATCTCGAAAGCGAGCCCTCACCTCTGGCCGCGGCCGCCGATGCCATTCTTACCGTGCCGCAGGAGGCCGAACGCGGGCAGATCGAGCGCCTGAAAGCCTGGCGCGATGCGCGCGACAATGGCGCGGTCACCACAGCACTGAAGGACCTCAAGCGAGCCGCCACCAGCGGCAGCAACATCATGCCGGCCTCGATCGCGTGCGCGAAAGCAGGCGTTACCACCGGCGAATGGGGCTGGACGCTGCGCGAAACCTTCGGCGAATACCGCGCGCCGACCGGTGTTGGCCGTGCGATGCGTAACGACGTCGCCGGCCTCGACGATATCCGTGCCGACGTTGACCGCGTCTCGCGCAAGCTCGGCCGGCGGCTGACTTTTCTCGTCGGTAAGCCTGGGCTCGATGGCCATTCCAACGGCGCCGAGCAGATCGCCGTGCGCGCACGCGATGCCGGCATGCAGGTCGTCTATGAGGGCATCCGGCTCACCCCAGAGGAAATCGTCGAGGCGGCCCGCAAGCAAAAGGCCCATGTTGTTGGCCTTTCCGTACTGTCGGGGAGCCATCTGCCGCTCGTCGAGGATGTCGTCGGCCGCATGAAAAAGGCCGGCCTCGACGTGCCGGTGATTGTCGGCGGCATCATTCCACCCGAGGACGCTGCCGAACTGGAAAAGGCTGGCGTTGCGGCAGTCTACACGCCAAAGGATTTCGAATTGAACCGCATCATGTCGGACGTGGTGCGGATAGTTGAGCGCGCCAAGGGCGTCAGCAACGTTTGATCAGCGTTTGCTACATTCCGCCAGCGCCTGCGCAAGCTTTCGCGGACTGACCGGCTTTACAAAGTAGAAATTCATGCCGACGGCACGCGCCGCTGCCTCGTCGCCGCTCTCGCCGCGGCCGGAAATTCCAATAATCGGCGTTCGGCCTGCCATTCCTGGCAGTGCGCGGATGCGACGCGCCGCCTCGATGCCGCTCACCCCGCCGAGTGTGACATCCATCAGCACAACATCGTAACCGCCGCGTTCAGTCGCTGCCACGACGGCTTCGCCGGTCTCGGCGAAATCGACCCGGTGCCCCAGTTCGCCAAGGATCGTGTTCATCACGACGCGGCCATAGGGATTGTCTTCCGCACAAAGGATCGACAGCGTTCGGGCAGGAGCGGGCTGCCTGTCGTGCCGCTGTGCAGCTGCCGCTGTTTGAAGAGTGTCGACGAGCACACTCAAACGGAACGTTGAGCCGTGGCCCTTTTTACTGGTCACGCCAAGGTCGCCACCCATCGCCTGGGCAAGACGTTTGACCAGCGAGAGCCCAAGCCCCGCGCCGCCATAGAGCTTTGAAATCCTGACGCTGGCTTGCGCGAAAGGCCGAAACAGCTGCTTGAGCTCACCCGCACTGATTCCAATGCCGTCGTCCGTAAAGGTGAAAACCAGACGAACACGGCCCTGTTTGACTTGTTCAGCCGCTGCCGCAAACGTCACCTTTCCCTGGTGAGTAAATTTTACGGCGTTGTCCGCGAGATTCTCCAGCGCCGCGCGCAAGCGCAGACCGTCACCTGACACCATGGCGGGCAATTCGGCGGCGATCTTGATGTCGGCCTTGAGATCCTTGTTATGAGCACGTGCCATGAGCGCTGCACCGACAGCATCGGCGAGCGCACGCGGTGAGAACGGCTCGTTGCGGGGAACGAGGCCACGGGCTTGCGCTTTGGCAGCATCGACGATAACCGTGGTCAATGCCGAGAGGTGATCGGCGCCACTTTTGATCGCGATTGCCCATTCTCGCTCGCGCGCGCCCAAATCCGACGACACCAGCAACTCCGCAAGCGCCACGATTCCGGTCAACGGTGTACGGATGTCGTGGGCAATGCCGGCAAGCGCAGCCTCGATTGCGCGCGCTGACGGCGCCCTTGCAGCAGGCGATCCGACCGCGCGGCGGCGCCGCCGCGGTGGTTTTTTCCGATGCTTCGGCATTGATCCCTTACCCGAAATGCGACATTGGCACGGATGTCTGGCTCAATCGAGCCCGGCCAAGCGGCGGACATCGTCAGGCGTTACGCCCTGCGCGCGAAGCTCGCGCAAGCCGGTGGATTGCGTCGATTTCGACAACTTGTCGCCGGTCTCATCAAGAACAAGCCGGTGATGATGGTAGCGCGGTCCAGGCAGGCCGAGCAGAACCTGGAGCAACCGGTGAACCGCCGTCGCGTGATACAGGTCGCGACCCCGCACAACGTCGGTCACGCCTTGCGCGGCGTCGTCCACGACAACCGCCAGGTGATAGCTGGTGGGCGTCTCCTTGCGCGCTAGGATCACATCACCCCAAAGCGAAGGGTCGGCTGCGATCGTGCCTGTCCCGCCGTCCGGCCCCGCACCGGTTTCAACCCAGGTCAGCGTGCCAGCGCGCGACATTGCCTCGCTCATGTCGAGCCGCAGAGCGTACGGCTCGCCACCTTCAACGCGGCGCGCTCGTTCAGCGTCGGACATGCTCTTGGCGTCACCCGGGTAAAGCGGCGCTCCGTCGGGATCGCGCGGCCAGGGCCCTATCACCTCGCGCTCCGCCACCAAACGCGCAGTTTCGGCGCGGCTCTCGAAGCTTGGATAGGTCAAACCCTTCGCATTTAGACGTTCGAGCGCATCGCGATAAGTGTCCCAATGCTCGGATTGCCGACGGACGGGTGTTTCCCAACGCAAGCCGAGCCATGCCAGGTCTTCGTAGATCGCCGTCTCGTATTCCGGCCGGCAGCGAGCGGTGTCGATATCCTCGACGCGCAACAGCAACCGGCCATCGTTCGCGCGGGCCATATCGGCATTGAGCAAAGCCGACAATGCATGGCCGAGATGCAAATAGCCGTTCGGCGACGGCGCAAAGCGGAAAACGGGTGGCATGGCATTTCTATCTACCGTCTTGCTTGCTAGACGGATAGCGCATGATCCGTTTCCTCCATACCGACGCCGACCTGCAGGCTGGCCTGGCCGAGCTCGTCGTCGCGGATCCGCGACTAGGACCGGTCGCCGAGAAGGCCGGCCAGTTCAGCCTGCGCCGGCGTGAGCCGGGATTTCCTGGGCTGTGCGCCATTGTGTGCGGGCAGCAGCTTTCGACAGCAAGCGCAGCAGCGATCCGCGCGCGGTTCTTCGCCGCGTTCGATCCTTTTCATCACGATACCGTGCGCCGCGCGCGTGCCGACAAGCTCAAGCGGCTTGGGCTGTCCGCGCCCAAGATCAAGTCGATTCGGGAGATCAGCAAGGCAGTCGCGAGAGGCCGGATCGATCTAACCGCCGTCGGCAACATGGATGCCGACGTGGCGCACGCTGCACTTACCGCCCTGCACGGCGTCGGGCCGTGGACCGCAGATATCTATCTTCTGTTTTGCCTCGGACATGCGGATGCGTTTCCGTCGGGCGACCTTGCCGTGCAGGAATCCGCGCGCCTCGCTCTTGGTCTGCGCAAACGTCCGGACGCCAAGGCGCTCGCCAAGATCGCCGAAGCGTGGCGCCCATGGCGCGGCGTGGCAGCGCATTTGCTTTGGGCCTACTATCATGTCGTGAAGAAGCGGGACGTGGTGCCGGTTCAGCCAAATGGCCGGCCGAAGGAAGCGGCCGGCACAAAGACACCGAAAAGGAAAAAGAAGAATGGCTGAACTCGACGGACCGCGCCTTGAGCCGCGCTCGGGACGCGCACGCCTGCTGGTGGTCTTTCTTCATGGCTACGGCGCCGATGGCAACGACCTGATCGAGATCGGGCGCGCCTGGCAGGGCCTGTTGCCCGACGCCGCGTTCGTTTCCCCACACGCGCCTCGTCCTTGCGGACAGGCGCCTATGGGCCGCGAATGGTTTCCGCTGACATTCCGAAATCCGGACGAGCGCTGGACGGGTGTGAACGAGGCAGCACCTATCCTCGAGCGTTTCCTCGACGCCGAGTTGAAACGTCGCGATCTTCCACCGTCGGCGCTGGCACTTGTCGGCTTCAGTCAGGGCACGATGATGTCGCTCCACGTCGGCCTGCGCCGGCCGATCGCTCCGGCGGCCATCGTCGGCTATTCAGGGATGTTCGTGGTGCCGGAAAACATCGACGTCGAGTCGTTCGCCGCGGAGATCCGCAGCAAGCCGCCTGTGCTCCTGATTCACGGCGACGCAGACCAGCTTATTCCGGTGCAGGCCCTGTTCCACGCCGCCCAAAGTCTCGCTGCGCTGGGAATTCCGGCGCAGTGGCACATTTCAACCGGGGTCGGCCACGGCATCGACCAGGAGGGCCTGCGCCAAGGCGGCGAATTTCTGGCCAAATGCTTTGCCGCAGGCAAATAGCAGCCTTGCGGGTAACCCCCCGTCCCCGCTTCACAATCCTGTCATGCTGCCCTATTACTAGCCCTTCAGCTGCGTGGCGGCAGCCTCAAGGAGGTCGAGGAGCGTCGCTTGAACGTTCACGTTTCGCCCGGCGGTTTTCCGGCTCTGGTGCTCAATGCGGATTTTAGGCCGCTGAGCTATTATCCGCTTTCGCTGTGGTCCTGGCAGGACGCAATCAAGGCGGTCTTCCTCGAACGCGTGAACATCGTCGCCAATTACGACCGCGCTGTGCACAGCCCGTCCTTCGAGATGAAGCTGCCCAGCGTGGTTTCACTCAAGACCTTCGTGAAACCGTCGACGCACCCTGCCTTCACCCGGTTCAACGTCTTCCTGCGTGACCGTTTCTCTTGCCAGTACTGCGGCGAGCGCGACGATCTCACCTTCGACCATCTACTGCCGCGCTCACGCGGTGGCCACACGACCTGGAACAACGTCGTTGCAGCCTGCTCGCCGTGCAACCTGCGCAAGGGCAATCTCACACCGAACGAAGCCAGGATGTGGCCGTCGCAGATGCCGTTCCAGCCGACGGTGCATCACCTGCACCGCAATGGCCGATTGTTTCCGCCAAACTACTTGCACGAAAGCTGGCTCGACTACCTCTACTGGGACACCGAACTCGAGCCATAAGCCTTCCCACTTTTGGAGTTTGTCATGACAGGCAGGCTGCAATATTTCCGCAGCGTGCTGCCCGTGGCCGCACTCGCCGGCTTTTGGATCGCGGGAGCCGCGGCACAGCCGGCGCCCACCTCGGCGGGGCCACCTGACCCGAAGCTGGTCGAAGACCTGGTCGCCGCAGGCCGTATCCTTGCGGACCACGGCCTGCTCGACGGATGGGGTCATGTGTCGGTCAGGCACAACCGCGATCCCAATCGTTTTCTGATGTCACGCGGCCTTTCGGCCGATCTCGTCACCGAAAAAGATATTCTGGAATTCGATCTCGAAAGCCGGCCGGTCGACACGCACGGCCTGCCAATGTCGGCCTTGTTCACCGAACGCTATATCCACGGGGAAATCTACAAGATGCGGCCGGACGTTGTGGCCGTCGTGCATACGCACGCGCCGTCGCTCATTCCGTTCGGTGTGACCAAAGTGCCGCTCAAGCCGATGTACCACCGCTCGGCCTTCATCAGTTTCGGAATCCCTGTCTTCGAAATCCGCGACCGCGCGGGCATGACCGACATGCTCATCCGTAATCCGACGCTCGGGCACGATCTCGCCGAAGTGCTTGGCAAGCATCCGGCCGCCTTGATGCGCGGGCATGGCGCGGTCGTCACCGGCCCATCACTTCCGCGCGTTGTGGGCCGAACCATATTCCTGGCGCTCAACGCAACACTGCAGGCGCAAGCCATGAGCATGGGCGCGCCAATCACCTTTATGGACCCGGAGGAGGCGCGCAAAATCGAGGAACGTGAAGGGCACGGACTCGCGCGCACGTGGGAAGGCTGGAAGCGCAAAGTGATGGCAAAGCCCTGACGTACCGGCTCTTGAATCGGAGCAAAGAATCCCTACATGTGTGAGCGATGACGTCGAGCCCACCGGCTCCGTCATCGAGCGGCCACGAAGTTGCGTCGGGTGACGCCGGATGTACGCGCGCCCAGCATTTCGTGGTCGTCAGTTTTTTGAGGCCTTTCAGGCCCGCGATTTCAGCCGTTCCTTGTCATAACCGGCAACGCGCTTGTAGCTCTCGGACAGCGCGATCAGCTCCTCACGGCTGATGACGTCGTCGATGTTCTTGAACGGCTTGTCGCCCGTGCGGCGATAGACTTCATGCAGGATAGCGTCGGGCGGCGCTTTGCGGTTTGCCAGCACGACCTCGCTCGTCGCGGGGAGACGCCTGGCTTCGTAAGCCTTGAGTGCGGCGACTGGATCCCCGTTGGCGGCAAGCGCGTCTGTCAATGCGCGGCAGTCGAGTATGGCCTGCGCCGCACCATTGGCTCCGCGCGGATACATCGGGTGTGCAGCATCGCCCAAAAGCGTCAGATGGCCAAAACTCCAGCGCGGCAACGGATCCTGGTCCACCATCGGATATTCCAGAATCGTGTCAGAGCTGCTGATGAATTGCGGAACGTCGAGCCAGTCGAAGTGCCAGTCGGCCATGGCGGGCAGGAAGTCCTCCAGCCGCCCGCGCCTGTTCCAGTCGCGCGCCTGGTACTGAGGCGTCTCGATGTCGCAGACCCAGTTCACGAGCTGGCGGCCTTCGGCGTCGACATTGTTGCGGATCGGGTAGATCAGCAGCTTCGCAGGATGATGCCAGCCGATGCGGATCATACTGGCGCCTGACAGGAACGGCTTCCAGCGAGTTACGCCGCGCCACATGTTGATGCCGGAATACTTTGGCGGTCCTTCGTCTGGATAGAGCTGCTTGCGCAGCACGGAGTGGATGCCCTCGGCGCTGATGACAACGCTGCCGCGCTGGGGTGGCAGCGGCTTGCCGTCGGGACCTTCGAAGTATGCGATCGCTTCTGGCCCATCGTGCTCGACACGCGTGCAGCGCCAGCCGGTAACCACCTTATCCGCGCCGGCGCGGGCGACGAACGCATCGAGCAGGACCATCTGCAGGTCGCCGCGGTGGATCGAGAACTGCGGCACATCGTAGCCGGCGAACTTGCCGGCAGGCTCGCTGTAGATGAACTGGCCAAAGCGGTTGTAAAAGCAGTATTCGCGGGTGGTGACGGCGACCTTTGCGAGTGCATCCTCGAGCCCGAGCGCACACAACTCACGTGACGCATGCGGCAGGATGTTGATGCCGACGCCGACGGCCTTGAGCTCGGGCGCGGCTTCAAAAACTCGGCAGGCAATGCCGGCACGATGCAGCATCAGCCCTAGCGTTAGCCCGCCGATGCCGGCGCCGATAATCAGAACTTCCATGAATGAACCGCCTCTCCTGCGTACTCTAGTCGGACCGCTGCGGCCGCGCGAGCGACGCTTGCAGGCCCCACCCGGCGACGGCCGCCAAGAACAACGAGATCAGAACGTCGTACCCTGCGAGCGAAATGCCGAGGAAACGCCAAGCCGCCTCGTCGCATCGAACGATCCTGATGTCCTGCAGTTGCTTCAGCAGATCGCCTGCAGAGCCAAAATTATTGATTGGCCCCGAACAGTCGTTTGGGCCCGCCCAGAATTTCCACTCGACGCCGGCGTGATAGGCGGACAGTCCGGTGTTCCAAAGCATAACCGCGGTAATCACGGCAAAGCCCGCGATCATGACCTTGTTTGATGCGCCGTAGCTCGCCCCGAGACAAAGCAGCGCGGCGAGCGGAACGCTGACGTAGTAGGCATTGCGCTGCTCAAGGCAAAGCGGGCATGGCGGATAGCCAAGCACGTATTGGAAGAAAAAGAACCCGCAAATCGTTAGCAATCCGACACCCGCCACGATCGTCGCGGCGGCAAGTGCGGGGTCACGCCGGGCCAGGGTCAGATACTCGCTCATATATGCTGACGCTCCGACGGCCTGCTTCACGGTCGCTGACAGGTTGGTTGGTGCCGGTGGTCGGGGTCGAACCGACACTCCTTTTGGGAACACGATTTTGAGTCGTGCGCGTCTGCCAATTCCGCCACACCGGCTTTTGGGGGCATAGCTATAGCGTTAAGTCGCAGCGTCGCCAAACAAAAAGGCGTGTCTTGCGTGTGATGAAGGCCAGCTTGGTAAGTGTGCCCTGCGCGCCGTAAGATGGGCCCTTTCAAGGAGTGCTCGCGATGAATGAAGAAGCCCTGAACATGTCCCTTCGCAAATTTCTCAAGGTCGTCGGCGTGACCTCGCAGCAGGAGATCGAGAAGGCGATCCGGGCAGCGGTGGCTGATGGCCGCCTGAAAGGGAACGAAACGATCAACGCGGAGATGGTGCTCACCATCGGCAAGATCGGTCTCAATCACAAGGTCAACGGCGAGATCAATCTCGGCTAGCGCGTCATGTCACGGCCTCAGCGCCAACATTGCGCCGGCCGAACGCAGCTTCCATTTCGCGGCGGATCTTCACCGCCGGATCGTTCGGATCATAAGCAACATCCGACCATCGCAGTGACTGACCCTCGGCAATATCACTCTTGAGCTTCACGTTGTGCGCAAGTCCGAGGGGCAGCAATTCGCGTTCGAGCGATACATCAGCCGCCGTCTGCTTGCCCCAGACACAGAACCCGCCCTCACCGTCGAGCATCTCGCCTGCTTTCAAGGCGCGCTTCGCCGTCGCCACGACATCCGAGCGGAACCCGTTCGGCGCGCCGGTCGGCTCGTTCCGGAGTGCGGCACTGGCGATGGAAATGCCGAGCTCCAGTCCGATCATGTGAATCGGACGGTAAAGGGCTGCATATTTGCCGGTCTTGTCCGGCAACATCGCGTATTCCTTAAAGCAGCGCCTCGCATACTCGGTGTCCCCTTCAAAGACCACGTACGTGCCGAGCGCGAGATGATGCGGTACGTCGCGGCCGTCACGATAGACCGACGACGTTACTTCGGTGACACCGGCCTTTTCCAGGGTTCCACCGTCACTCTTCGGTTTGCAGATCTCGGCAAGCTCGAAGCGCGTCGCCGGCGGAAACCCAAGCCCGTTTGACTGCGGTACCAGCCCCGTGGCGTTGCAGACCGCTGTCATTTCGATGCCGGATTTGGTGCCATCCACAAATGAGTTGAACATCTTCGGATTGATCGACTTGCGATCGGAGATGTTCAGATACTTGTCCAGGATGTCCCAGACATTGTCAGGATTGGATTTGTGATAATGCGGCTCGTAGCGCGTACCCTTTCCGGCGCATATGACTTTGAAGCCAGCGGCCCGCGCCCAATCTACCTGCTCGCAGATCAGTGCCGGCTGATCGCCCCAGGCGAGCGAATAGACGACGCCGGCGGTCTTTGCACGGCGCGCGAGCAAGGGGCCGGCGACCGCATCAGCTTCGACGTTGACCATGACGATGTGCTTGCCATTGGCGATCGTCTTGAGTGCGTGAGCGATCCCTACGCCCGGTACGCCTGTGGCCTCGACAATGACCTCGATCTGCGGATCAGCGATGAGAGCTTCGGCGTTGTCGGTGACGAACGTCGTACGCTTCTTGTGCGCCTCTGCCTGGGAAGAGGCCGCATAATTTTCGTCAGGCCAGCCGGCCGACTTCAACTGACTCCTTGCGCGGGCGACGTTTAGGTCGGCAACGGCGACAACGTGCATGCCCTGCGTGAGGCGTGCCTGCGAGAGGAACATCGTGCCGAACTTGCCAGCGCCGATCACGGCGACTGTCACCGGCCGGCCGGCCGCTTCACGCTCAAGAAGTTTCGTATGAAGATTCAAGAAATGCTCCGTCGCTGACTTGCGACGGAAACACAAACATGGCCGTGAGACAAGAAGCCACCCCGATCAGTCAGCTGGCTCACTGACAGACGGCACGCGAGACGAACGTTTCGATCCGGCACTCAGGACCGGTCGACCGTCTGGTCATCCAGACTTTGGGCGGACAGATCTCAGCCGTCGTCATGTCGAGACTGCGACCCGAATCAAAGCCTTTCGTCTTGCAGATGGCATTCGCCGCAGCAACACAGTCGGGCGCTCCGTTCGGCGCGATCTGACATTTCTCGTGGCCGCTCACGGTCCGCACGTTCGGAATTCGCGCGACGGCTCCTGCCGCATCCTTGGCACCATCAACGGTCGACTTTGCTGCAGCTCCCGCGTCCTGGCTAAACCCTTCGACTTTCTGGCGCGCGTCTTTGAACGTCGCGTTCACGTTAGCCGATTGCTGCGAAAACCATCGGCCCACCGCTGCAAGAAATCCGGAATCTTCTTTCGGCTGTTCACTCGAAGGCACAGCGTCCTGCGCGAAGGCCAATGCCGAACTCAGCACGAGGACGATCGCCAATGGGCAAACAAATGACCGCAGACCCGCCAGACCGGTCCGTCGAAATTTCAAAGCCTGCTTGGTGCCCATAGCCGGTGAAACCGGAAATCAATCAGCCCGACGGCAACCATTTACCTATTTTCAGTGGCGAAATGAGGACCTGGTCCCGTCAGAACAAGTATAGCGCAGCGACTACGCCGATGACGAGAACTATGGCGCCAAGCAGCACCCATAGACCGAGTCGCTTTTCAATAATGTGACGTGCGCTTTCGCCATAACGATGCAGGAGAAATGCCAATACGAAGAACCGGGCCCCGCGCGTTATGACGGAAAAAAGGATGAACAGTCCGAGATTGTATCCGGCAAATCCTGAGGTAATGGTGACAATCTTGTAGGGGATCGGGGTCAGGCCCTTCAAAAGAATGATCCAGGCGCCCCACTGTGCGTAGGCTTCGCGGAACGCCTCGACCTTGTCGCCATAACCATAAAGCTGGATCAGCCAAAGTCCGACGGAATCATAAAGAAGCGCACCGATGGCATAGCCGAGCACGCCGCCGGCCACCGACGTCACCGTGCACCAGAAAGCCATCACATAGGCACGTTCCGGCCGCGCCAGGGCCATCGGGATCAACATCACGTCGGGCGGGACTGGAAAGAATGAGCTCTCTGCAAAGGAAACAGCCCCCATGAGCCACGTTGCATGTGGCTTATGGGCAGCGGCGAGGCACCAGTCATAAAGACGGCGCAACAGGGATCGGGGCTCGGTGGCCTCAACAGTCATCGGCCCACTCGTAGGGAGAATTGTGACGGATCAACGGCGCTTACGGACGCGCCTGGTCTCCAGCGCCACCACCTTACGCCGTGATGCGCCAGGTACAAAATCCTTGGGCACCTTTTCGGCAATGCCGAACATCAATTCGCGACGGCGCATTTCTGCCCAGACGTCTTCCGGGCGGACGCCCGCGTGGACCCAGAGCACAACGAGATTGTAGAGCAGATCCGCGCTTTCCTTCACGACTGCTTCGGGCTGCCCATGCATGGCGTCGATGACGACCTCGACCGCCTCTTCGGCAAGCTTCTTGGCCATCTTCGCACGTCCGGCGCGCAACAGCCGGGCTGTCCGTGATTTCGCCGGGTCGGAGCCGCGGGCAGAAATCACTGCATCATAAAGCCGGGCAACCGAATCAGTCATAAAACCCAGAATACCCGAACCGCGCGCGAAACCGGTTAACGCGGGTGACAACGTGCATTACGCGCGGACCAGTGTGGTGTCACAGTAATTGAACGATTAACGGACAAATTTGGTCCAAACGGTGGCGTTTATGGCCTGAACAAGGGCGATTTCGGGTCCGTGCTGCTACTCTTCTTCCGAAAGCAGCGTAGCGTTGCCGCCGGACGCCGCAGTATTGACGGTGACGACCTGCTCGAGCGCAAAGCGCCGCAGATAATTCGGGCCGCCGGCCTTCGGTCCGGTTCCTGACAAATGACTCCCGCCAAACGGCTGGGATCCGACAACAGCGCCGATCATGTTTCGATTTACATAAATGTTGCCGTGCGGCATGCGCGCGACAATGCGGGCAACAACCGCTTCAATGCGCGAATGAATGCCTAAGGTTAGCGCGGTGTCGTTTGCCGCGATGTCGTCGAGCAGTTGGTCAAGTTCGTTCGAGCGCCAGCGCACGACGTGAAGGACAGGTCCGAATATCTCCTCTTTAAGCTCGCGTGCGTTGTCGAGCGCGATGATCGCGGGGGCAACGTAGGTGCCGCCACCCGGGGGTTCTGTTTCCAGACGAAACATAACCGCGCCGCGTGACTCCATCGTCGATATCCAACGCTCGAGTTTGTTCTTTGCTTCACCATCGATGACGGGACCGACATGCGTCGTCAGTTCGCGCGGATCGCCAACCTTAAGTTCGCGTGCGGCACCCATGACCATGTCGAGCACGCGATCGGCGACATCTTCCTGCACGCACAGCAACCGCAATGCGGAACAGCGCTGTCCGGCCGAGCGGAATGCCGAGGTGATCACGTCGTCCGTGACCTGTTCGGGCAGCGCAGTCGTATCAACGATCATTGCGTTGATGCCCCCGGTCTCCGCGATCAGTGACGGAATTGGCCCCTCCTTCGCCGCGAGTGCACGGTTGATGGTGCGGGCAACCTCGGTCGAGCCTGTGAAGGCAACACCCGCCACGCGGCGATCAGCAACCAGAAACGCGCCGGTTTTTCCGTCGCCCGGTGCGAAATTGAGAGCGCCGGCGGGGATGCCGGCGCGATGCAGCAACCTGATAAGTTCGAATGCCACAAGTGGCGTCTGCTCGGCAGGTTTTGCCACGACGCTGTTTCCTGCCGCAAGCGCGGCAGCGATCTGGCCGGTAAATATCGCGACCGGGAAATTCCACGGGCTGATGCATACGAATACGCCACGACCCCTCGCTCGCAATTCATTGGATTCACCGGTCGGACCCGGCAGCAACTGTGGTGCGAACTCGCGGCGCGCCTCTTGCGCATAGAAGCGGCAATAGTCGACTGCCTCGCGCACCTCGGAAACACAATCGTCGATGGTCTTGCCGGCCTCGCTTTGCAGAAGCGCGATCAAGCGACCCCGATTCCGCTCGATCAGGTCGCCGGCGCGATCGAGTGCCGCTGCGCGCTCGGCGACGGGCGTTGCATTCCATGCCGGAAAGGCGGCCTGTGCAGATGCAATCGCGGCGGCGACGAGAGCCTCATCGCCTTCCTGCACGGCGCCGATGACGGCCCCGTCAATAGGAGAGTTGACGGCGCGTTCGCGTCCGGTCACCGCCGAGCCGTCGATCAATGGTTTTCCATCGAAAATTTTTGGGGCCAAACGGACTTCAGCAATTAGTGCCCCAAGCGCAGCGCTATCGCCAAATTCGAGTCCAGATGAATTCCGGCGCGACGCGCCGAACAGATCGCGAGGCAACGGAATATGCGAGTGTCGCGCATGCGACGCATCACCGACCCAGCTTTGCGGTCGTCGCAGTATAGCTTCGATCGGCACCGAAGGATCGGCCGCGACCGACACAAACGAAGAATTGGCTCCGTTTTCCAGCAGCCGGCGCACGAGATAGGCGAGCAGGTCAGCGTGCCCGCCTACCGGCGCATAGATGCGACAGTTCAGATCCGGCAATTCCGCAAGCAATGCTTCGTAAAGCGCTTCGCCCATGCCATGGAGCCGCTGGAATTCATAACCACCGCTGCCGCCGGCATCTTCGATCACGCAGGCAACGGTCAACGCATTATGGGTCGCAAACTGCGGATAAAGCCGGGGCCGTGCTGCAAGCAGCCTGCGCACGCAGTCGAGGTAGCAAAGGTCGGTCATCGCCTTGCGCGTAAACACCGGGTAATCGGGAAGACCGCGCTCCTGCCCGCGCTTCACCTCGGTATCCCAATAGGCGCCTTTGACGAGACGGATCATCAGCCGACGGTTCAGGCTTTCTGCGGCGGCCGTAATCCAGTCAATCAGAGGCCTGGCGCGCTTTTGATAGGCCTGCACCGCAAGACCGAAGCCATCCCATCCGGCGAGCGAAGCGTCGCGCAATGTTGCGGCGATGACATCTAGCGACAATTCCAGCCGGTCCGCCTCTTCAGCGTCGACCGTGAAATTTAGCTCGTGGCGCTTTGCGAGCTGTGCCAGCTCGAGTAAATTCGGTACAAGCTCGGCCAGCACGCGATCGCGCGACAACGGTTCGAAACGCGGATGCAGCGCCGAAAGCTTGACCGAAATTCCCGGGCGCCGCGGGAGCGGATCGTTACCGGCGGTCTTGCCGATCGCCTCGATCGCGTGGGCGTACGAGTCGAGATAGTGCCTCGCATCGGCGCCCGTGCGGGCACCCTCGCCCAGCATGTCGAAAGAATAAAGAAACTCGCGACGCGAGCCGGCGCGGCCGAGCGCCTCTTTGATCGTCTGTCCCAGCACAAAATGCGAACCAAGCAAACGCATGGCCTGGCGAGTCGCCGCCCGCACAGCCGGCAATCCAAGGCGTTTAATCAGGGCATCGACGATGCCTTCAGGAGTCTCTCCAGGATGTATGACCTTGACCGTGAGACCGAGCGTCCAGGCCGAGGCCGACACCAGGAGAGGCGCTGAACGTGAGCCATGACGCGTCCAGTCGCCCGCCTGCAACTTGTCCTCAATCAGTCGGTCGGCGGTTTCCGCATCGGGCACACGCAGTAGCGCCTCAGCCAGCACCATCAGGGCCAGGCCTTCCTTGGTGGATAGTGCATAAGCGTGGAGAAAGTCCTCGACCCCGCCGAGACCGCCGGTATGGGCTCGGATTGCCTTAACGAACCGCGTGGTGCGCGCGTCGATGCGCCCTTCGGCATCGCTCCCGCGGGCGGCCGACGCCAGTAATTCGGCGGCGATTGCCTCATCGGGCGGAGCATAAGGCGCCCGAAGCGGCGGAATGTCGCGCGCAAGCGTTTTGGCGGCTACAGGCGTCATTGCGTGAATCTCCGAAACGTCCGCAATTCTATCTCAAAGCCGCCTTTATCGTGCTCAAGATTTGCGTTTCCGGCAGACCGCGGGCGGCGGCGTTAGTCATAACGTCGCAAATTGGCTGCCGACTATGTTTATGTGTATTGCCCTTTGCAGCAACGTGTCCTTTTCTGTACCGCGGCGGGAACAAGCGCGACGGGCGCCCGCGGCTGAAGAAGGATGCGCACGATGAACGCTCACCACACCGGTTGGTGGGCATGGATGCCGCTGCTGATCGCCGCGACGTTGACGACCAACGCCGCAGCCGCGGAAACCATCGTCAAATTTTCGCTCGACTACGGCTTCGAAGGTCCGGCCGCACTCTTCCTGCATCCGCTCGACAAGGGTTATTACAAGTCGGAGGGCCTCAACGTCACAATAATTCCGGCCGCCAACTCGATTGAGCCGGTCGAACGTGTGTCGTCGGGCGAATACGACATCGGCTTCGGTGACATCAACACCCTGATCAGGTACCGCGATGCCAAGCCGGGCGCGCCGGTGAAGGCGGTGTTCATGCTGTACAACCGGCCACCGTTTGCGGTGATCGGTAGAAAGAGCCGCGGCGTCATTGTACCGAAAGACCTCGAAGGAAAGACGCTCGGCGCACCGGCGTCCGATGGATCTTTCGCACAATGGCCGATTTTTGTGCAGGTGAACGGCATCGATGCGTCAAAAGTGAAGATTGAGAACGTAGGTTTTCCAGTGCGCGAGCCCATGTTGGCGGCTGGGCAGGTTGACGCAATTACCGGTTACTCTTTTACGACCTATGTCGATCTCAAGGACAAGGGCGTGCCGGTCGGGGATCTCTCGGTGCTGCTAATGGCGGATTACGGCGTCGAGCTTTACGGCAACGCCATTCTTGTGAACTCGAAATTCGCCGCTGAGCATCCGGAGGCAGTAAAAGGTTTTCTCAACGCGTTCATGCGCGGCCTCAGGGAGACCGTAAAGAACCCCACGACGGCCATCGATTCCGTTTTACGGCGCAATCCCGACGCCAGGAAAAATGTCGAGCTCGAGCGCCTGACGATGGCTATTCACGAAAACATCCTTACGCCGGAGGTCAAGGCGAACGGCTACGGGACGATTGAAGAGCAACGCTTCGCGCGCGCCGTCGATCAGATCGCGCTGGCCTACAAGTTCAAAACTGCGAAACCGAAACTGGACGATGTTTTCGATTCGTCGTTTCTGCCGACACTGAAAGAGCGCAAGTTCAATTAGTGGCCACGGGAAACCGCTATTTGATCCGCTCGAGGACGCTCACGTAGTTTGCGACTGACGTCCCGCCCATATTGAAGATTCCGCCGAGCCGCGCGTTCTTCACCTGCAGGTCGCCGGCGCTGCCGGTGAGCTGCATCGCCGCGAGCGCGTGCATTGAAACGCCCGTCGCCCCGATCGGATGGCCTTTTGCCTTCAAGCCACCGGATGGATTCACCGGCAGCTTTCCCTCTTTCTGAGTCCAGCCTTCCTTGACCGCACGCGCTCCCTGCCCTTCAGGGGTCAGGCCCATCGCTTCATACTCGATCAACTCGGCGATGGTGAAGCAGTCATGGGTCTCGACGAACGACAAATCGCCGAGTTGAAGCCCGGACTGCGCCAGCGCGCGCTGCCAAGCCTGCGCGCACCCCTCGAATTTGAGAATGTCGCGCTTCGACATCGGCAGGAAATCCTGCACGTGCGCGGCGGCACGGAACGCGACCGCCTTTTTTAACTTGAGTGCAGTCTCCACGTCCGCAAGAACGACGGCAGCCGCGCCGTCCGAAACCAGCGAGCAGTCGGTGCGCTTCAGCGGCCCGGCCACAAATGGATTCTTCTCGCTTTCGGTACGGCAGAAGTCGTAACCCAAATCCTTCCGCATCTGCGCGTAGGGATTGCCGACGCCGTTCTTGTGGTTCTTGGCGGCGATCATCGCCAGCGCATCAGATTGGTCGCCCCACTTCTGGAAATACAGACCCGCTATCTTTCCGAAAATCCCGGCGAAGCCGCCGTCAATGTCGGCCTCCTCGCGCATGTACGACGCCTTCAGCAGATTGCGTCCGATCTCCGGCGCAGGCGTCGTCGTCATCTGCTCGGCGCCAACGACAAGCACGATGCGCGCGGCGCGAGCCTCGATTGTCTTGATGCCCTGATGCACGGCGGCGGAGCCGGTCGCGCATGCATTCTCGACGCGCAGTGCGCGCTTGAAGCGCAGGTCATTCGATGCCTGCAGGACCAGGGCAGCGGTAAAATCCTGCGCGGAGAAACCGGCGTTGAAATGCCCGAGCACAATCTCGTCGACGTCTTTTGCGGCAATTCCGGCATCCGCCAGCGCCTCGCCGGCAACCTTGACGATCAGGCCTTCTAGCGTTTCACCGGCAAGCTTACCGAAGGGGCTATGCGCCCAACCGACGATACAGGCCGTCATTAACGCCTCCTCTGCCGAACTTTAGTCGTTTTCATCGGGCTCTGGTGGTTCACACTATATATTCACGTGTGGTTCACGTGCTTTGCCTAGCATTCGAAGCTTGGATAGCCTAGCACGGCCGGCTATGGAACTTTCTCGTTTCTGAGGCCTTGGGACCCTGAACCGCGAACGATGACTACCCACTCAAGCCACTGCCGCCGCGTCATGATCCTCGGCCTAGCCGCGGGAGCGCTTGCGCTCGCAGCAACCGATAATGCCCGCGCGGAAGCGCAGCTGCTGATCGAGGCGTCAACCGGCAAAGTGCTGCACGCCGAGAATGCCACCTATCCCTGGTATCCCGCTTCCGTCACGAAGCTGATGACCGCGTACACCACGCTGCGCGCAGTCAAGGAAGGCCGCATATCGCTCAATACCCTGCTTCCGATCTCGCGCAATGCCGCCGCGCAGCAGCCGACGAAGATGGGCTTCAAGGCCGGCGCCACCGTCACCGTCGACAACGCGCTGAAGATGCTGATGGTGAAATCCGCAAACGACATTGCGGTCGCGATCGCTGAAGGAGTTGGCGGTTCAATTGCAGGCTTTGCCGATCTCATGAATGCCAATGCACGCCGGCTCGGCATGTCGCAAAGCAATTTCGTCAATCCGAACGGCCTGCCCGCGGAAAACCACATCTCGTCAGCCCGCGACCTCGGCATCCTGGCGCGCGCACTGATTCGCGAATTTCCCGAGTACGACAGCTACTGGCACATTTCGTCGATCCGCTACGGCAGCCGCGTGATGCGGAACTACAATTCGCTCATCGATCGTTATCCGGGCGCCGATGGCATGAAGACCGGATTCATCTGTGCGTCGGGCTACAACGTCGTTGCCTCCGCCACGCGCAATGGACGCCGGCTGATCGCCGTGATCCTCGGATCATGGTCCGGCGCCGTGCGTGCACAAAAGGCCGCACAACTCCTCGAGCGCGGCTTCAACAGCGGTGGCCTGTCCTGGCTGACGCCCTCGCTCGGCACCGTCGATGCTTTGGCACCGGTCGATGCGCAGCCGCCCAACTTGCGCGAGGAAATGTGCGGCGGACACCGGCGCAAGCCGCCTTCCGAGGAGAACGAGGAGGAGCCGGAAGAGTCGACGACCGCTTCGAGCGGAGAATCCGAAAACGGACAGGCCTTCATGCTTTCCAGCCTGAAGCCGGCCAACGGCAAATTCGTGCTCGGCCCGCCGGTCGAGACCACCCCGCCGGTGGTGGTGTTCACGGGTCCGGCCGATCATCCGGATCCGGTTGTTGCTCAGACCGCCAGCGCGGCGCCTAAGAAGAAAAAGAAGACCGCCGCCAAGTCCGGAGGTGCCGAAAAGCCCGCCAAGGGCGCGGCGGCTGAAAAGTCCAAAAAGACGGATGACGCCAAGCCCGCCAAGGTCGCAAAGTCTGCAAAACAGGCCAAACCGAAAGCCGCCTCGTCGACGCAATGAGCGAGCCCGCGCCGCGCGCTGAGCGAAAGACACCGCCCACGCCTATTCCGTTCACTGTCCTCACGGGCTTTCTGGGCGCCGGCAAAACCACGTTGCTCAACCGCCTGCTGAAGGATCCGGCACTCGCAGAGACAGCGGTCGTTATCAACGAGTTCGGTGAGGTCGGACTCGACCACCTGCTGGTGGAGTATGTCAGCGACAACATGGTGCTGCTGCAATCGGGCTGCCTGTGCTGCACGATGCGCGGAGACCTCGTCGACGCACTGGAGACGCTGCTGCGTGACCTCGACAACCGGCGCTGTACGTTTAAACGACTGTTGCTCGAAACCACGGGCCTCGCCGATCCGGCGCCGGTGCTGCATACCGCAATGTCGCACCCCTATCTCGTCTTACGTTATCGTCTGGATGGCGTCATAACCGTCGTGGACGCCGCTACCGGTGAGGTAACGCTCGACACGCATGCCGAGGCGGTGAAGCAAGCCGCTGTTGCCGACCGCATCGTGCTGACCAAAACCGACCTTGCAGATGATGCGCGGCAAACAGGGATCATTGCCCGCCTCCGAGCGCTCAATCCTGCGGCGCCGATCCTTAACGCGGCCAAAGGCGAGGCGACGGCCGAAACATTGCTCGGCAGCGGGCTTTATGACCCGGGCCGGAAAATCCCTGATGTGAAGAAATGGCTTGCTGCCGAAGCATATGCCGACGGCCATCACCACCACCATCACCACGACGTCAATCGACACGATGAGCACATCAGCTCTTTCGTTCTCACCGCCGACGACGCCATCCCCTCCGGAACACTTGAGATGTTCCTCGAGCTCCTGCGCGCTACGCATGGCGAAAAGCTTTTGCGCGTCAAAGGCATTGTGAAGCTCGCGGAGATGCCGGATACGCCGGTCGTCGTGCATGGCGTGCAGCACATTTTCCACCCGACCGCACGGCTCGAACGCTGGCCGGATGAGGACCATCGCACCCGGCTTGTTTTCATCACCCGTGATTTGCCGCAGCGCACAGTGCGCGAGCTTTTCGAGGCTTTCCTCGGGGTCGCAGCACCCGACCGGCCCGACCGGGCGGCTTTGCTCGATAATCCGCTCGTTCCATTCGGCGGACGTTAAAGATTGCCGGTCTTGCATGCGGGACCGGTTGGACTCATGCTGACGCGGATTCGACCGCCAGCATCGAAGCGAAAAAAGCGGTCGGGGGGAAATGCCATGGATCGGCCTTGGCTTCGGCACTACCCGCCGGGCGTACCCGGCGAGATTGACGTCGCGCGCTATCCGACGCTGGTCGCGATGTTCGACGAAGGCCTCAAGAAATACGCCGATCGCAACGCTTGCGCCTGCATGGGCAAGTCCCTCACTTACGCCGAAATCGACGAAGCATCACGCGCGCTCGCTGGCTGGCTGCAAAGCCAGGGCCTGAAGCGCGGCACCCGCGTCGCCATCATGATGCCGAACGTGCTGCAATACCCGATCGCGATCATCGCTATCCTGCGCGCCGGGTGCACAGTCGTAAACGTAAATCCGCTCTACAAGCCGCGCGAGCTTGAATTCCAGCTCGCCGATGCCGGCGCCGAAGCTATATTCGTGCTCGAGAATTTCGCCAACGTCCTGCAGCAGGCATTGCCGAACCTCCAGATCAAGCATGTGGTGATTGCCAGCATGGGCGACATGCTCGGAGCGGTGAAAGGCACGATCGTCAACGCCGTCGTGCGTTACATCAAGAAAATGGTGCCAGCCTATTCGATCCCGCGCGCCATGAAGTTCAACGATGCCGTTGCCGCGGGACGCAAGACGACCTTGCTGAAATCAACGGCCGGGCCCGATGATATTGCGTTCCTGCAATACACCGGCGGGACTACGGGAATTGCAAAAGGCGCAATGCTTCTGCATCGCAACCTGGTTGCCAACGTCTCTCAGGTGGAAGCCTGGAACCAGCCGATGGTTGATATTCCCCCGAGGATCGAGCGCCTGATCATCGTCACCGCGCTGCCGCTCTATCACATCTTCGCATTGACGGCCTGCTTCTTGTTCAGCATGCGCGTCGGAGGCATGTGTCTTTTAATTCCGAACCCGCGCGATATTCCCAACCTGGTGAAAGAGCTCTCTCACTACAAGGTGAACATCTTTCCGGCGGTGAATACACTGTACAACGCGCTGCTTCACAATCCGAATTTCGGCAAGATCGACTGGAGCATGCTGAAATGCACGATCGGTGGCGGCATGGCTGTGCAGAAACCGGTCGCCGACGCCTGGGTGAAAGCAACCGGCAGGCCGATCATCGAAGGCTATGGTCTGTCCGAGACTTCGCCTGTGCTCACCTGCAACCGCGGCGACATCAGCGAATGGACCGGGACAATCGGTCTCCCCGTGCCCTCAACGGAAATATCGATCCGCGACGACGATGGGCGGGAGCTACCGATCGGCGAGCAGGGCGAAATCTGCGCACGCGGTCCGCAGATTATGGCGGGCTACTGGAAACGGCCCGATGAGACTGCACAGGCGATGACGAAAGATGGATTTTTCCGCACCGGCGACATCGGCATGATGGATGAGCAAGGCCGTGTGCGTATCGTCGACCGCAAGAAGGACATGATCTCCGTGTCAGGCTTCAAGGTATTCCCGAACGAAGTTGAGGAAGTTGCCATGAGCCACGGCGGCTTGCTTGAATGTGCCGTCGTCGGTGTACCCGACGAACATTCAGGCGAGATCGGCAAGCTGTTTGCGGTCAGGAAAAAGCCGGATGTCACCGCCGAGGACCTGCGCGCTTTCCTCGCCGCGCGCCTTGCCAGTTACAAGATGCCAAAGCAGATCGAGTTTCGCGACGAGTTGCCGAAAACAAACGTCGGCAAGATTCTGCGCCGCGCCCTGCGCGACGAGCCTTCACAACGAGCGGCCAATTGATCCGAGCCGCAATGGTCGCAAGCGCAGCCGACGTCGTGTCGTTCTGGCAGAAGGCAGGTCCGGACCGCTGGTTCAAAAAGGACACTGCATTCGACGACGAGATTCGCGAACGATTTCTTGCGACCTATGAGGCGGCCGCCGCCGGACAACTATCGGGGTGGGAGCAGAACGCCGAAGGTACGCTCGCGCTGCTCATCCTGCTGGACCAGTTTCCCCGCAATATGTTTCGCGGCGACGCGCGGGCGTTTGCGACCGACCCGTTGGCTCGCGCCATTACTGCGGGCGCGATCGTCCGTGGGTTCGACAGCCAAGTGCCTAAAGAACTGCAGAGCTTTTTTTATCTTCCTTTCGAACATTCCGAGGATCTCGCGGATCAGGAGCGCGGCATTGCCCTCAACAAAGCCGCCGGTGAGGCGGAAAATCTGAAATGGGCGGAACTGCATGCCGACATCATCCGTCGGTTTGGACGGTTTCCCCACCGCAATGCCGTCCTCGGCCGTACCACCACACCGGACGAGCAGGCCTTTCTCGACAGCGGCGGTTTCGCCGGCTGAAAATCCTGGCGCACAAAATTTTGAAACGAGGTCCCATTGCCTCTGTTAGGCTCGGGTCAATAACAACTAGCGGCCAGCCGGTATTATGCAGAGGCCTGCCGCCTTGATGCTCGGGAGGCGAGCCCATGTCCTGCGTGGCCGAAGCGCTTCGGCGCTTGCTGACGACAATTTGTCTTTCGTTCCTGACAATCTGCCTTGCTACAAGCCTGCGCGCCCAGCAGGTCGACGTCCGCGCCAACGAAATTGGCGGCGTCGTCACGAGCGCGAACGGCGCCGAAGCAGGCGTGTGGGTAATCGCGGAGACGACCGATCTACCTACGAAGTTTGCGCGGATCGTCGTCACCGACGACCAAGGGCGCTATCTCATTCCTGATCTTCCGGCGGCCGGCTACAGCGTCTGGGTGCGCGGATATGGCTTGGTGGATTCGCCAAGGGTCAGTGCACGACCCGGCACGACACTCAACCACAATGCGGTTGTCGCGCCGAGTGAAGCTGCTGCTGCGCAGTATTATCCCGCGGCATATTGGTATGCTTTGCTGAAAATTCCGCCGGCGAAGGATTTCGGCGGCTCCACCGATATCCCGAAGAACATCACGCAAGACAATTGGCTCCGCCAGATGAACAACGTCGATTGCGTCGGCTGCCATCAGCTGGGCCAGCTATCGACGCGTACGATTCCGCCGTCTCTGGGACAATTCGCGTCGGGCGAGGAAGCATGGATCCGGCGCGTCGCGTCGGGTCAAACTGGTGAATCCATGACCAATCGGCTCGCCGGTCAATTTGGTGGCGTTCCGTACAAATATTTCGGAGACTGGACTGATCGCGTCGCCAAGGGCGAATTGCCCAAGAGCAAGCCACCGCGGCCGAACGGCGTCGAACGCAACATCGTTGTGACGTCATGGGAATGGTCCACCGACAAGCACTATCTCCACGACCTGATCTCTTCGGATCGGCGCAATCCGACGGTCAATGCTTACGGCCCCCTATTCGGCTCGCCGGAATATTCCACCGACAACATGCCGATTCTGGATCCGAAGACACACAAGGTGACGTTCTTCAAGCTGCCGGTGCGTGACACCAACATGGCGCCGTCGCTTGGGCCCCCGCTCCACGGCAGCGCTATGCCGAAACCGAATGCTCCGTCGCCGTATTGGGGTGAGGAGGCGATCTGGAATTCGCGTGCCAACAACCACAATTCGATGTTCGACAAGGACGGACGGCTCTGGCTTGCAGCGAATGTTCGCGGACCGGACAATCCCGACTTTTGCAAGAAAGGATCGGATCATCCCTCGGCAAAGGCATTTCCGCTCGAAAGGAATGGGCGGCAGGCGGCAATGCTCGATCCGAAGACGATGAAATACACCTTCGTCGACACCTGCTTCGGCACTCACCATCCGCAGTTCGGTTATGACGAGAACAACACGCTGTGGTTCAGCGGCACCGGACCGGTCGTGGGCTGGCTCAGCACCAAGGCGTTTCTCGAATCGGGAGACGCCGCAAAGTCGCAAGGCTGGTCGCCGTTCGTGCTCGATACCAACGGCAACGGCAAACGCGATGACTACACCGAACCGGGCCAGCCCACTGACCCCGCAAAGGACGCTCGGATCACCGGCGGGTCAGGCCCCTACGCCGTGATGCCACATCCAAAGGATGGATCGGTTTGGTACACGGTCGGCGTGTTCGGGGGCCAAGCGGGCTTCCTGCGGTTCGATCCGAAAACCGAACTTTCTGAGCTTTACACGGTGCCGAAACCTGGCGTTGGAATTCGCGGAGGTGATATCGATTCCAAAGGCGTCGTCTGGGGCTCGGAATCAAGCGGACATCTCGTTAGCTTCGACCGAAGCCTGTGCAAGGTTCCGCTCAATGGTCCGACCGCGACCGGCAACCATTGTCCGGAAGGTTGGAAGTTCCACAGATACCCAGGTCCTGGCTTCGAAGGCTTCGAGGATCGTAGCGTGGAAGCGAGCTATTACACCTGGGTCGACCAGCACAATACCGTGGGTCTCGGCGAGGATGTCCCCATCTCCACGGCTAATCTCAATGACGGGTTTGTAGCCCTAAAGGACGGCCAGATGATCCGGCTGCGAATCCCGTATCCGATGGGGTTTTACGCCAAGGGTCTCGATGGCCGCATCGATGATCCGAATGCCGGCTGGAAAGGCCGCGGGCTGTGGAGCACCAGCGGCGACCGCACGCCTTGGCTGATGGAAGGCGGCAAAGGCTCGAAGCCTCGCGCCGTCCACATTCAGGTCCGACCTGACCCGCTGGCGCACTGAGAATGAAAGATCCAAAGCTCCGCCGCCCTGCGGCGGAGCTTTTTCGTTTGCTCTGCCCCTAGGCGGCCGAGGAAACGCTGGAGTAGCATCCAGCCCCGAAGGGCGATCGGGTCACAGTTGAGGAGCTCTCATGCGCCACGCCATATCCGCCGTTTTCACCGCAACCTTTCTTGCCCTCGGCGGCGCCGCGCACGCGCAGGCGCCGCAGGGCTATCCGGCGGACTACGCCAAGATCGTCGATGCCGCCAAGAAGGAAGGCAAGGTGGTCGTCTACGCGACCACGGATGCCGTCGCCGCCAATCCGCTTATCAAGGATTTCGAGACGCTCTACCCCGGCATCAAGGTCGAATATTCCGACATCAACTCCACCGAGCTCTATAACCGCTTTATCGCCGAGGCCGCAGCCAACAACGGCACAGCAGATGTCATTTGGTCATCGGCGATGGATCTCCAGGTCAAGCTCGTCGCTGACGGCCACGCCACCACCTACGCGTCCCCGGAAATAAAGGCGCTGCCGAAATGGGCGGTGTGGAAGGATTCAGCCTACGGCACCACCTATGAGCCGATCACCTTCGTCTATAACAAACGCCTTGTTCCCGAAGGCGATGTGCCGAAGGATCACACTGATCTTTTGAAGCTGCTCAACGCCAAGACCGATGCCTACAAAGGCAAGATCACGTCCTATGATCCCGAACGATCGGGGGTGGGCTACCTGTTTTGCAATACCGACATCAAGAATTTTCCGCAGGCCTGGGATCTCTTCAAGGCCATGGGCAAGGCGCAGACCAAGCTGTACACCAGCGCCGGCGCCATGATGGAACGTGTCACGTCCGGCGAACACCTTATTGCCTACGGCATCTTTGGTTCCTACGCACTCGGCCGCTCGAAGAAGGATCCTAATCTCGGCATCATCCTGCCGAAGGACTACACGATGGTGACATCGCGCGTCGCCTTCATCTCGAAGCAGGCCAAAAATTCGAACGCCGGCAAGCTGTTCCTCGACTACATCCTGTCGAAGCGGGGCCAGGACATTATCGCCAACAAAGCCGATCTCTATTCGCTCCGTTCCGACGTCGATGGAGAGGCAACGATGAAGGGTGTCACGCAATTGATTGGCGACAAGGCGCGGCCGGTCCCAATCGACGAGACACTGCTTGAAAATCTCGATCAGACGAAGCGGCTCGCCTTTTTGTCAAAATGGCAGCAGGCGAAAAAGGGACAATAGCTCTAAAGCGCCCTTCGGCGCGCCGAACCAAGGGCAGCCATGCCCATTGTCGCGTATCGCTTGCTTGTGCTCGGCGTCACCACGCTGGTCGTGGTGGCGCCGCTCTCGCTTGTGATCTACCAGAGCTTTCTCACCGCGCCGTTTTTCGATCCTTCGGCAAAAGTCGGCCTGCTCGCTTATTCGTTCGTCTTGGCCGACCCGGACTTCTGGCAAGCGTTCTGGACTACGGTCGCGATCGCCGGCGGCATGGCCGCCATCGCTGTTCCGCTCGGTGCCCTGCTCGCTTTCCTGATGGTCCGCACCGACGTTCCTGGCCGGCGATATCTCGAACCGCTGATCCTGATCCCGATCTTCGTGTCGGCCGTGGTGATTGCATTCGGTTACGTCGTGGCGATCGGTCCGGTCGGAATTTTTTCAACGCTTGCGAAGGACGTCCTCGGCTTTGTGCCGTGGAATCTCTATTCGCTACTGGCGCTGATCATAATCGCCGGCCTTACGCATGTCCCACATGTCTATCTCTATAGCGCGGCCGCATTGCGCGGCCTGAGCAGCGACCTTGAAGAAGCCGCCCGCGTGTCCGGCGCAAATCCCCTCCGTGTCGCCCTCAACGTCAGCCTGCCGATGATCTTGCCGGCAATTCTGTTTGCCGGTGTACTTGTGTTCTTCTTGGGCTTCGAGTTGTTCGGTCTGCCGCTGGTGCTCGGCGATCCGCAGGACTTGTTGGTGCTGTCGACCTATCTGTTCAAGTTAACCAACAAGCTCGGCGTGCCGTCATATCAGCTGATGGCCGTGGTCGTGGTTGCAATCATCGCGATCACGGCTCCGCTGGTGTTCATGCAGCGCCTCCTTTTGCGCCAGGCCCAGCGATACGTCTCCGTGCGCGGCAAGGGCCTGAAGACGCAACCGCTTCCTTTGCGTCGTTGGCGCTGGGTCGCCTTTGCCGGAATCGTTCTCTGGCTCTTTGTGACAGTGGTTGTACCGATTTCCGGCATCACGCTGCGTTCATTCGTGGTGACCTGGGGCGAAGGCGTGAAGCTGCTCGACGTGCTGACGCTCGATCATTATCGCGAGCTCACCGATTATCCGAACGTGGTGCGCGGCATCTTCAATACGCTCGGCATTGGTGTCATCGGCGGGGCCGCAGCTGTTGCCTGTTACACAGCGATTGCGCTTGCGGTGCACCGCTGGAATTCCGGTTGGACACGACTTGTCGATTATTTGGTGATGGTGCCGCGTGCCATGCCGGGCCTTGTCGCCGGCCTTGCCCTGCTGTGGGTCTTCCTGTTCGTGCCTTTCTTGTCGCCGCTCAAATCGACGATGGCCTCGATCTGGCTCGCCTACTCCATCGTCTGGCTCGCTTACGGCATGCGGCTTGTCTCTGGGACCTTGCTGCAGGTCGCGCCCGAGCTGGAGGAGGCCGCGCGCACGGCCGGCGCAAGCGACCTGCGCGTCAAGCGCGATGTTACTGTGCCGCTGATCAAATACGGCATGCTGGCGAGCTGGTTGCTGGTGTTTCTGATTTTCGTGCGGGAATACTCAACCGGCATCTACTTGCTTGGCCCCGGCACCGAGGTGATCGGCTCGCTTCTGGTGTCGCTCTGGGGCACCGGCGCGGTCGATCTGGTATCGGCGCTGTCCGTCGTTAATGTGGTCATGATCGGCGTCGGCCTTGCCGTCGCGGTCCGCCTTGGAGTGCGCCTGCATGGCTGAGCTCATCGTCAAGGACGTCGCCCTTCGCCTGGGCGACAATGAAATCCTCAAGGGCGTTTCGCTTTCGGTGCCGGCGGGCGAAGTTGTTGCTTTGCTTGGCCCATCGGGCAGCGGCAAGACGACGTTGCTGCGCGCCGTGGCCGGACTGGAGACGCCGCACGAAGGTTCGATCGTGATCGGGGATACCGTCTTCTTTGACGCAGCGCGTGGCATCGATTTGCCCGCGGAGAAACGCGGCCTCGGACTGGTCTTCCAATCTTATGCCTTGTGGCCGCACCGAACGGTGTTCGACAATGTGGCCTATGGCCTCAAGTTGCGCGGCGTTTCGTCCGAAGAAACCAGAAGTCGCGTCGAGAAGACCCTGTCGCAGATCGGGCTCGGGCATCTCGCAACGCGCTATCCGCATCAGCTTTCTGGCGGACAGCAGCAGCGCGTCGCCATAGCGCGCGCACTCGTTTATGAGCCGCCGGTAATCCTGCTCGACGAACCGCTGTCAAATCTCGACGCCAAGCTGCGTGAGGAAGCGCGCGCCTGGCTGCGCACGTTGATCGTTACTTTGGGATTGTCAGCAATCCATGTCACGCACGACCAAGTTGAGGCCATGGCGATTGCCGATCGCGTCGTATTGCTTGATAACGGACTTGTCGCGCAGAACGGCACGCCAACCGCGCTTTACAACGAGCCGGCGACGCTGTTCGCCGCGGAATTCATGGGTGCCAATAACCGGCTCAACGGCACGCTGGCTGGAAATTCCAGCGGCCGCGCGGTTATGGAAGTGTTTGGCGAACGGTTGACCGGGGTGTCGCGCACGCAATCAGCGGACGGAGCAAAGGCGATCGGCATCATCCGCATCGAGCGCGTGAGTTGCGCACAAAGTCCCGGCCCCAACAGGCTGAAAATGCAGCTCAAGGCGCCCATGTACCTCGGCGAACGCTGGGAGTTGGTATTTGCCCGCGAAAATCTGACGGTGCGCGCCTACGCGGTTGCCCCCCTCGACCCAGGCGAGCACTATGTCGAATTTCCACCGGACGCACTGTGGGTGTTCTAGGTTCTCCGATGACCGATTTCCACGGCGTCTTTCCTTACCTCGTCTCACCAATCGACACAGGCGGTCGTATCCGCACAGACGTACTCGGCAAGCTGGCGTCCGACTTGATCAAAGCCGGCGTGCACGGGCTGACGCCGCTCGGCTCGACCGGCGAGTTTGCCTACCTTGATCGCGCGCAACGGGAAGCGGTTGTGAAGTCAACGATCGAGGCTTCGGCGAAAAAAGTACCAGTGATTGCAGGCGTCGCATCGACCGCCACCGCGGACGCGGTCGAGCAGGCGAAGGTCTACCAAAAGCTCGGCGCCGACGGCATCCTGGCAATTCTCGAAGCCTATTTTCCTCTCAAGGACGCACAGGTCGAATCCTATTTCCGCGCCATCGCCGACGCGGTCGATATTCCCGTCGTGCTCTACACCAATCCGCAATTCCAGCGTAGCGACCTTGCGCTCGACGTGATCGCACGCCTCTCGGAGCATCCACGCATCCGCTACATCAAGGATGCATCGACCAATACCGGGCGTCTGCTCTCGATCATGAATCGTGCGCCACGGATGAAGGTGTTTTCTGCATCGGCTCACATTCCGGCCGCGGTGATGCTGATTGGCGGGGTCGGGTGGATGGCGGGGCCTGCTTGCATCGTGCCGCGCCAAAGCGTTCGCCTTTACGAGCTTTGCCGCGCGGGACAGTGGCCCGAAGCAATGAAACTCCAACGCGATCTCTGGCGCATCAACGAGGCTTTCGCGCGCTTCAACCTCGCCGCCTGCATCAAGGCCGGGCTGCAAATTCAGGGCTATGCGGTGGGCGATCCGGTACCGCCACAGGCGGCGCTTGGTCCGGCCGATCGCGAAGCGGTTGAAGCAATCCTGGCCGATGTTGCAAGGCTGGAAATGGCCTGATTTGGCGACTCTCTGCAGTCCTGACCTCACATCCGTTGCCGCAACAGGCGACGGATGACTTTGCCTGTCGTCGTCATGGGCATGTCATCGATAAAAGCGACCTCGCGCGGATACTCGTGCGCGGACAGCCGTGTTTTCACAAAACCCTGAATCTCCGAAGCCAGCGAATCCGATGCGGTGTAGCCTTTCTTAAGGACGATAAAGGCCTTCACGATCTCGGTGCGCAGAGCGTCCGGCTTGCCGACGGCAGCTGCAAGCGCCACGGCGGGGTGACGGATCAGGCAATCCTCGATCTCGCCCGGCCCGATCCGGAAACCCGCCGACGTGATAACGTCGTCATCCCGGCCGACGAAGCTGACATAGCCATCTTCGTCCATGACTCCCTGATCGCCGGTCGTCATCCAGTCGCCGATGAACTTGTCGCGCGTGGCGTCGGGGTTGCGCCAATATTCGAGGAACATCACCGGATCGGGGCGCTTCACCGCAATTTGCCCGGTTTCGCCCGCTTTCAGTGGATTCCCCGCCGCATCGATAATCGCAACGGTGTGACCGGCCACCGGCCTGCCGATGGCGCCCGGCTTCGAGACGCCGATCGCGCTGCACGCCGAAAGGACAATGTTGCACTCCGTCTGGCCGTAAAATTCGTTGATAACGAGCCCGAACGCCGACTTGCCCCACTCGTAGGTTTCCGCGCCGAGCGATTCACCGCCGGAACCGATTGACCGCATATTGATGGCGTGGCGACCCTTCGGATTTGGGGCTGCGCGCAGCATGCGGAGCGCGGTTGGGGGAATGAAGGCGTTGCGGATTTGCGTCCGCGCCATCAACGCGAAGGCCTCTTCCGGATCGAATTTCTCGAAACGGCGCGCCACCACGGGTACGCCGTAGTGAAGGCCGGGGAGCAGAACATTCAACAGTCCGCCGGCCCAAGCCCAGTCGGCCGGAGTCCAGATGCGATCGTCTGGCTGTGGCAAAAAATCGTGGTGCGTCTCGACACCGGGGAAATGGCCGATCAGCACCCGGTGGCCGTGCAAGGCACCTTTCGGCTGGCCCGTCGTGCCGGACGTATAGACCATCATCGCCGGATCGTCGGCCGACGTGTCAACCGCCGCAAAATCCGACGAGGCCTTCGCAAGCAAATCAGCAAAAGCGAGCGCGCCGTCGTCTTTGCCGTCGAGCGAAATTACCAGCTTGAGCCCGGGCAAATCCTTTCGGATTTCGGCAATGCGTTCGGCGCCGCGCGCATTCGTGATCAGCGCCGAGGCACCGGAATTTTCCAGACGATAGGAAAGTGCATCTGTCCCGAACAGCACGGCTAGCGGCAAGGCGACGCCACCAAGTTTGTAGATCGCGATGTGGATTGCAGCCACCTCGGGAAGTTGCGGCAGCAATATCGCAATGCGATCGCCACGCTTGATGCCATGGGCCCGCAAGGCATTGGCGAGCCGGTTGGACGTCTCACGCAGCCAGCCATAGGTGACCGCTTCGTCACGCCCGTCGGGTCTGGCATGCAGAATCGCGAGGCGACCAGGCTCCTTTTCGGCCCAGCGGTCGCAGACATCGACGCCGATATTGTACCGGGCGGGTACCGGCCAGCGAAACTGGCGGTAGAGCGAGTCGTAATCCTTGACGCGGGGCAACACCGGCATAGGTCGCAAAACTAGTCAGCCAGTGACGAGAGGTCCAGCCGCCTTTAATTCAGCCTTACCCGCAGGAAATTCCAATAAGGTGTCGTCGGAGAGACGGCGTCGATCGATTGCCTTTCTCCGGCCTGACCCGACACGAATGAAAACGTGCTCGAGCCCGCCGCCAGCGGTTCGAACCGCAGAACCATGATGTCGCCCTGGGTATAATCGCGGCGCTCGGGGCACGTCGTTACATTATCGCCGCCGACATAGAGATAATTGCGCCCAGCGGCGAGAAGATAGGGTCTGTTGGGCCCGCCCGTCGCAAAACAGACTTTCGTCAGTGCCGCTTGCGCCTGCAAATGAATTTCGGTGAATTCGGCATGGCGCTTGATCTCGACAATTGCAACCGGCACCTGATTTTCGGCGCGATGAAATAGCGTCTCGGCCGTGGCCGGCTGCCCCAGCGCCGCCGCAACGAATGTGCCACTTAACATCGCATGCAAAAGTGTGCGCGCCATAGCGCCTCCCCTGATGGGAAAATTATCGCGACAGGGCGGTCACCGCCAAGTGGGCTTGAGAGATCTCGATCGGCTATTCCATCTTGTTGTCGGGCTCGGCGATGATCATTGCCCAGTACACCTTGTATTTCGAGCCCGGCGTGTAGACCGCGGCGATGCCGATCCGGGTGGCGCCGGCGAGCAGCATATTGGCACGGTGCGGGGTCGAATCCCGCCAGCCGGAAAATGCCTCAGCCAGCGTGTGATAACCCGCGCTGACGTTCTCAGCCGCTCGTTTGGCATCGTAACCCGACGCCTTCAACCTTTGCACGAACGGCTTCCCAGCTCCGTGATCAAGCTTGTCGCGTTTGGCCATCACTTCAGCCTGCGTCTGCGCGAGCCGCATCAGGTCGAAATCAAGCTCAACCGCCGGCAGCCCGTTGTTGGCGCGATAGCCCGAGATCATCGAGGCGGCGGCGGCGGCATCAAGCTGGGCGCCCGGCTGCGCAAGATTGCGATAGAAGCTCGGTTCTGACTTTGGAACGAAGTTGTCGGCGCAACTCGCGAGCATGCAAAGCGCGGACAGCACCAGCAGCAAACGATAGAGCGGCATTACCTGGGAATTCTCCGAATCAACAGCACGACCTCGCCTTACGACAATGGCCGAACGGTGATCAATGCCTTACTGCTGTGAAGACCGCAGAGCCTGCCAGATGCGCTCGGACGTCGCCGGCATGTCGAGCCTTGTCCCCTTTGGCAGCGCGTCGATGATGGCATTCATCACCGCAGGGGGCGCAGCGGTCGTGCCGGCTTCGCCGGTTCCCTTCACGCCCAGCGGGTTGGTGCGGCAGGCAACAGTGTGATGCTCGACCTTCATCCCGGGCATCAGGTCGGCTCGTGGCATCGCATAGTCCATGAACGAACCGGACACGAGCTGACCTCCGGCGTCATAGATTGTGTTCTCCGCGAGCGCCTGGCCGATACCCTGCGCGACGCCACCGTGAATTTGCGCCTCGACGATGGTGTGGTCGAGCACGTTGCCGCAGTCGTCAACGGCGACGTAGGACACGATCTCGACGGCTCCCGTTGAAGGATCGACCTCAACTTCGGCAATGTGACACCCGTTGGGAAACGACGGCGGGACCTTGATGCCGGCATGGGTATCTAGACTTTCCGGGATAACGCCCTGGCGTTTGAGCTCGGCTGCCCGCTCCACAACCTCAAACAGCGAAACTTCGCGCCCGGAATTTTTTACGCTGAACCTTCCCTCGCCGAAGTCGATCTCGTTCTCGCCGGCCTGCAAGAGCATGGCAGCGACACGCTTGCCTTTCTCAAGCACGGCGTCGGCAGCACGCGCGACGGCACCGCCCGTCATCATGGCCGAGCGCGACGCAACCGCACCGAAGCCCGGAACGTCGCGGGCCGAATCGCCGGAAGTAAGCGTGACAACTTCCGGGGGAACACCCAGACGCCGCGCGGCCACACGGCCGAATACGGTCTTGTGCCCTTGCCCGCTCGCGCCGGCACCCACACTGACCTGCACGGATTTTCCGCCGGGGAATGAAACACGCGCCGCTTCTTCCGGAAAGGCGCCAGAGATTTCCAGATAGCATCCGATGCCGATGCCACGCAGCTTGCCGCGTTTTTTCGCGGCCTTCTTGCGGTCACGAAATGCGTCGTAGTCGGCGGCTTTGAGCGCCCGCTCGAAAATAGCCGGAAACTCGCCACTGTCGTAAGTGTTCCCGAAGGCCGTCGTGTATGGGATTTTCTCAGGCTTGATCAGATTGCGCCGGCGCAGTTCGGCCGCATCGATGCCGGTGGCATCTGCGGCCGCGTCGATGACGCGTTCGATAAGATAGCTCGCCTCCGGTCGCCCGGCACCGCGATAGGGCCCGGTGGGCAAAGTGTTGGTGAAAACGCAGCGCGTGTTCACCTGCGCGAGAGGAATGTCATAGACCGTCGGCAGGCAGCCGGAGATGTGGGTCGTGAACACAAAATGCGCGACCCCTGTGAAATATGCGCCGAGATTGCCGATGCAGTCGACGCGTAATGCCTGAAAGCGGCCGCGTGAATTGAGCGCAAGCTCCACCGTCCAGAATGAATCGCGCCCCTGGTTGTCGGTGACGAACGCCTCGGAACGTGTCGAAGTCCAATGGATCGGTTTGCCTATGGCGCGCGCAGCATGCAGCATGGGCACGTACTCCGGATAGCACCAGCCTTTCATGCCGAACGCGCCGCCGACGTCCTCGGTGAGAAGGCGCAGTTCTTCCGGCTTGATGTTCATCGCGCCGGCAATCTGCCCGCGTACGCTCGCAACACCCTGCGTGCCGACGCGCAATGTAAATTGCTTGGCCGCGGTGTCGTAACTTGCCGTGGCCGAACGTGCCTCAAGCGAAGCGACGACAAGACGCTGATTGACGAGCTCGACTCGTACAACATGGGCTGCCTCTTTGAAGGCACGCTCAAGCGCGGCCTGCTTTTTCCCTTCCGGATCGGGTGGCGCCGTCCAGTCGAAGCCAATATTGCCGGGTGCTTCCGGCCAGAGCTGCGGAGCGCCTTGCTTCACCGCCTCGCGTGCATCGGTGACTGGTGTCAGCTCTTCATAGTCGACGACAACCTTGTCGGCAGCGTCCTGCGCCGCAGCCGCACTTTTCGCCACAACCATAGCTACTGGTTCACCCACATGCATCACCCGTGTCTCCGCAAGCGACGGACGATGCGGCGAGATCGCGGTCTTGCCGCCGCGCCCCGGAATTGGATGACCGTGCGAGATCGAATGGTAATGTGCATCGCTGAGGTCAGCCGCGGTCAGCACTGCGACGACGCCGGGCGCTGCTTTGGCCGCGGAAACGTCGACGCGCGTGATCTTGGCGAAGGCATGCGGCGAACGCACGAAGTGAGCGGCAAGCGTGCCGTCAGGTCTGACGTCGTCGCCAAACCGGCCCTGTCCGCGCAGCAGGGCATCGTCTTCGACACGCCCGTTCCAGGTGTCGTCGTGTCGAGCGGCTGTTGGTTGACTCATGCGTTGCTCCGGGAAGATCTCAAAGCTTGCGATCGGCGATGCCGGCCTTGGCGTAAAGCGCATTGATGTGCGCCTTCACTTCAGGATCGGTCGTGTCGTGTTCTGGAGCGGAAGCCCAGCCGGTCTTTGCGCGCGCATAGATCGCCATTTCTTCGTCCTGCTGCGACGTACCGCCGGAAATTCCGTAGGCGCCGACCATCTCGTCACCCTTGAAGACAGGCGCCGAACCGCCGCTGGCGGCGATGCGGCCATTGGTCATGGCTGCAAGACTCACCAGCAACTGGGGATTGCGTTCCTTGAACCACTGCTGGATCACGAGGCCGTCGGGAAAGCGCGGGCTCATTGAACGGAATGCAGCGACCGTGAAGGCCTTGGCAATCGCGGTTTCCGGCGTAATGAAGCCGGCCTCGTCCATACGCTCGACGGCGATCAGGTGGCCCTCAGGCCCTACGACGGCGATCGATACCGGCACAGCCATGGCGCCGGCCTTTTCAACCACAGCATCGATAAATTTACGGCATTCCGCCGCGCGCAGCTTGGCCATCCCCACCCTCCAGCCTGGCCTATTAAGCTTCATTTAACCCGTTATCTGCGGCAATTAACTGCAAAAAAACGGGTTGGGGAATACCGTCCCGGCCTACCTATGGTCGAGCATACCTCCGCACCCGCCTCCGCGCGCGACTGGCGTTTGGTCATGCTGGCCGGCGGAGCGAGCTTCGCCGTCAGCTATGCCCTGTTTCATTACGTGTTTCCCCCAGACGGTAGGGTCGCCGCCGTCCCGGCGCCGCTTGCCTCCCTGGTTCTCGCTGCGATCATTGCATTTCTTGCCATGGCGCTGACGTTGGGCGTGCTCTCCCGGATGCTGCGCACGGATAACCAACGCATGCGGGTTGCGATCAACAATATGTCGCAGGGCCTGTGCATGTTCGACGGCAACGAACGGCTCGTCGTCTGCAATCAGCGCTACATGGACATGTACAAGGTCTCAGGCCACGTCGTTAAGCCGGGTATCACGCTGCAAAACCTGCTCAAGTACAGAATCAGCAACGGCAGCTTCGCCCAGGATCCGGTCGAATACCGGCGCGACCTGTTGGGCGCCATGTCCGCAGGCAAGACAACCAGCACCGAAGTAAAGTCGGCGGATGGGCGGTCGATAACGGTCATCAATCGCCCGATGACCGATGGCGGCTGGGTTGCGACGCACGAGGACATCACCGAGCGGCGGGACGCAGAGCGCGAACGGATTTCGATGCAGGAGCAGCAGCAGCGCCGCGCTGTCATCGAGCAGGCGATCGCCGTTTTCCGGCAGCGCGTCGAGGATCATCTTAAGACGGTCGGCGAAGGTGCGCGGACAATGCACACGACCGCCACGACTCTGTTCAGCAACTCGGCCCAGACGTCACAGAGCGCCGATGGGGCGGTGTCGGCTTCAAACGAAGCGTCGACAAATGTCGAGACTGCGGCGGTTGCGGCGGATGAGTTGAGTGGATCGATCAACGAGATCGGCCGGCAACTCTCACAGACGACCGAGATTGTGCGCGCCGCCGTAACCGAGGCGCAGGGAACCAACCGCCAGATCACAGCACTTGCGAACGCAGCACAGAAGATCGGCGACGTCATCAAACTGATCCGTGCGATTGCCGGGCAAACCAATTTGCTGGCGCTCAATGCCACGATCGAAGCTGCGCGTGCCGGAGAGGCCGGCAAGGGATTTGCGGTTGTTGCTTCCGAGGTCAAATCACTCGCAGTACAGACCGCCAAGGCGACAGAAGATATCTCCAAGTTGATCATGGCTGTGCAAGCGGCGACGACGAGCGCTGTATCGGCGATCGGGAGAATTTCCGGGCGCATGCAAGAGATCGACAGTTGCGCGACCGCGGTGTCCGCCGCAGTTGAAGAGCAGAGTGCGGCTACCGGCGAAATTTCGCAGAACGTCGCGAGCGCATCCGACGGCGCGAAAGTCGTGGTTCAGGTGCTGGGTGACGTGTCCGGCGCCGCCGCGCAGACGCGGGAATCGGCCGAAAACGTCCTTTCGGCGTCGCAGGCCGTCGAAGCCGCCGCGGCCGAGTTGCGCAGGGAGGTTGAGGGTTTCCTGGCCCGTGTCGCAGCCTGATCAGCTGAAGAAGCTGACAAGCCAGTAGAAAAGCGCAGCCACAATTGCCGAAGCGGGGATCGTGATAATCCAAGCGGTCACGATCCCTTTTGCCACGCCCCAGCGAACCGCCGATACTTTTTTTGCGGCTCCGACGCCAATAATGCAACCGGTAATGGTGTGTGTCGTGGATACCGGAATGCCGAGCTCGGTCGCCGCGAACAACATGATCGAGCCGCCGGTTTCGGCGCAGCAACCCTGCACGGGTGTGAGCCGCGTGATCTTGCTACCCATAGTGTGAACGATCCGCCATCCACCGAACAGCGTGCCCAGCGCAATCGCCGCCTGACAGGCGATGACCACCGAAAATGGAACGTAAAATTTGGAACCCAGATAACCCTGCGAGTAGAGCAGCACGGCGATAATGCCCATCGTCTTTTGCGCATCATTTCCGCCGTGACCTAGGGCGTAACAGGATGCCGAGACGAGTTGCGCACGGCGGAAAAAATTGTCAACGCCGTGCGGCGAGGAACGCAGGAATGCCCAAGACACTACCAGCATCAGGAACAGTGCGGTCAGACAACCAAGACCGGGCGCGAGCACGATTCCACTAACCGTCTTCAGTACGCCGGACCACACGACGGCAGATACGCCCGCTTTCGCAAGACCTGCGCCGACTAAACCGCCGATCAATGCATGCGAACTCGACGACGGAATGCCAAGGCGATTGGTAATGATTTGCCATGTAATTGCTCCGGCGAGTGCGCCAAAGATGACGCGCTCGTTTATGATGTCGGCATTCACGATCCCGCGGCCGATGGTCTCCGCCACATGCAGGCCAAAAACCAGGAAAGCGACGAAATTGAAAAAGGCGGCCAAGGCCACCGCATGGTGTGGTCTCAGGACACGGGTCGAGACCACAGTCGCGATCGAATTCGCGGCGTCGTTCATCCCATTGAGAAAATCAAAAGCCAGCGCAACGAGAATCAACCCAACAAGCACCAGAAAGGCCAACGTACCGGCGTCCATCGCTTTGCGCCCTAGAGACTCAAACGTGCTCGATTACGATGCCATGCATCACGTTGGCAACGTCGTCGAAGCGGTCGACGACTTTTTCAAGATGATCGTAGACTTCGTTTCCGACGAAGAATGCCAGACCGCTGCCGCCGACATTCAGCCGGTAGAGTTCACGGAGACCGACGTCATGCAATTCGTCGGCGCGGCCCTCGAGGGCAGAAATCTGCGCCGTCAGGTCGCTGATATGACCTGCTTCGGCGCTGATCGATTGCAGCAACGGCACCGCCTCGCGCACCAGCGTGGCGCATTTGACAATCGTGTCGGCCATCTCGCGCATCTGCGGCGTGAATTCATTCAGGTCGAAGAGCATGACCGACTTGGCCGTCTTCTGCATCTGGTCGATCGAATTGTCCATCGACGTGATCAGGTCACGGATGTTGCCGCGGTCGAAAGGCGTGATGAATGTACGGCGGACCGCAATGAGGACTTCGCGGGTGACGTCGTCCGCGTCATGCTCTCGGTCCATCACCGTCTGATAGTTGGCCTTCACCGCCGCGCCACCGTCCAGCATGGCGCGCAGCGCCTGGGCTCCCGCCAGCACCGCATCGGAGTGCCGGGCGAATAGGTCGAAGAAACGTTCTTCCTTCGGCATCAAGGCGTGAAACCAGCGCAGCATGAGAATCCCCGTTAGTGAGGGCAAACTAGTCGGTCGGCTTGGGGTAGCGAAATCGCGAAAGCACGTCTGTGGAAACATCCTTGGCCACACCGGAAGGTGAAGGCAATGCCCACACGGCAATCAACTTTAATATCATGAAAACAACAACTTGCGGCAAGGTTACGCTCCGGCGACCACCTAAGATTTGCTGCATCGGCACGCGCGGTCGGTTAGGTTGCGCTCCACTGGAATTTAAGTCGGAGACGTAGATGCGGTTGGGTTATTTCACCATGCCCGTGCACCCATTGGGGCGGGACTGGTCGCAGACGCTGCGCGAGGATCGGGAAGCCATCATCCTTGCCGACAAGCTTGGCTTCCATGACGCCTTCATGGGCGAACATCTGACGGACGCCTGCGAAAACGTCACCAACAGCATGTTGTTCCTGGCGACGCTGATCCACGACACCAAGACGATCAAGCTCGCGACCGGTACCTCCAATCTTGCTCAAATGCATCCGGTGGTGATCGCAGTGAACGCGGCGATGTTCGACCATCTGTCCCAAGGACGCTTCGTGATGGGCGTGAGCGCGGGCGCCCTCACCTCCGATTCCGAGGCAATCGGAATCCTTGACCTTGATCGCAACAAGATTTTTGCCGAGGCGATCGACGTCATCCTTGCGATCTGGGAGCGCGATCCGCCTTACGACATCGACTTCCCTGACAATCGTTTCAAGGTCACCTTTGCGCGCACCGCGGCACTCGAGCTCGGCGTAGGCATGCTTGCCAAGCCGTTTCAGAAGCCGCGGCCGGAAATCGTCGGCACGGTGGTCGCGCCGTTTTCTCCCGGCGTTGTTCTGATGGGAAAGCGCGACTTTCATCCGTTGTCGGCGAACTTCCTTCTGCCGATGCACCTGAAATCGCACTGGACCAACTATGCCAAGGGCAAGGCCGAGGTTGGTCAGAAAGCCAATGTCGGCGACTGGCGCGTTGCGCGCACGATTTTCGTCGCCGACGACGACAAGACCGCGCTGCGTTACGGGCGTGACGACGCCAAGAGTCCCTATCGTCACTACTTCGGGAACATGCGCGCCAAGATGATCCGCGGCAACCGGCTCTACGTGTTCAAGAGTCACAAGGAGCAGCCGGACGCGGAAATCACGCTCGATTTTGTCATGAACAATTGCGTGTTCTGCGGCACGGTTAACAAGGTTGTCGATCAAATCCTCGCGCTGCATGAGGAGACCGGTGACTTCGGCGAATTGGTCTATGCCGGAATGGATTGGGCCGACCCGGCCCTGGCCAAGCGGTCAATGCAGTTGATGGCCGAAGAAGTGATGCCGCGCGTGAACGCAGCCATTGGCAAGGCTGTGAAGACGGCGGCGGAGTAGCCCTCCCGATCAGACGGATAGTGGATCCGTTCCGAGCGCAGCGTACAGGCCGTGCTTGGCGCCCTGCGTGAATGAAACGCCCCTTTCGAGCTCGATCGACGCGGAGCGTACGCGTTGCGCCTCAGGCTCGGTCGCGGGCACCGCGCCGCCTTCGGCTGCCGCTTTGGCGGCGCGCAGCAAAATCTTTCGCGTCATGACAATGCCGCTGTCGGTCGCGCACAGATGTTCCTTTGTACGGTCCTGAATTGGGCCCATGCTTTCCTGAATGGATGCGTCCTGCATTGCGATCCCGTCGACACCGGTCGAGGAGTGGCCATGCCGCTGAGATTCGCGATCCAAAAGATAGTTATTTGACTTGTTGGCCAGCGGAATAAAGGTGCCCGGGACGTATTTGACATGGATGCCCTCGCCGTCCTGCATCGCCGAAACTTCCGCCTTCGTCAGCGCGCGCTTCGGGTGATAGTTGATGCTCCAGGCCCAACAGTTTTCATCGTCGATCGGGACCCATGCATGCGCACCCAAAGGATGGCCCGCGCGCGGCGGAATAATTGAATACCAGGGCACGATCCACGGCGTGATGCGCCAGTAATATTTGCCGCCCTCTGCGTTGCGGCGCGCGCCGATCAGCAGACCGCCAGGAAACTCCTCGACGTCGAACAGCGGCATCCGGTCTTGCTCGTTGTAGACGTTGCCCTTCGAGCCCTTGAACAGCGGGTCCTTGTTGAGCTCGGTGCCGTGCAGCCATGAGACATGGCTTGAATCGATTCCGCCCTCCATCGCCTGCAGGTAATTGCATTCTTGCAGACGCTTGGAGACAAAGCGTTGCGGCGGATCAACGTCGGTCCATTCCAGCGCAGGTGGCGGCGGCCGAAGATGAGACGGCCCCATATAGGCCCACACGATCCCTGCCTTCTCAATGCAGGGATAGGACTTCAGCTTGATGTTCTTGCGAAAACCCGACTCTTCCGGCTCAGACGGCAGATCGACACACTGCCCGGTCACATCGTACTTCCAGCCGTGATATGGGCAGCGTAATCCGCACTCCTCATTCTGCCCGAACCAGAGCGAGACGCCGCGGTGCGCGCAAAATTCATCGATCAAACCAATCTGTCCCTTGCTGTCGCGAAAACAGACCAGGCTCTCGCCCATAAGTTTCGCACGCACGGGAGGGCAATCCGGCTCGGGGATTTCGGAGGAAAGCAGAAACGGCGCCCAATATCGTCGCAGCAACTTGCCCATTAATGTTCCCGGGCCGACGCGGCTGAGTTGCTCGTTCTGTTCACGCGACATCATGGCGACGCTTCCTCACGGCTTTGCTATGTTCGTGCGATAGCTGGACGCCATTATAGGCAGCCGCGTCGGCGACGGAAGTCAACCGCCATGCCCCTACCGCGCATCGCCATTGCAACCGGAGATCCCGCTGGCATCGGCCCCGAGATAGCGCTCAAGGCTGCACTCGATGCCAGCGTGCGCAATCTTTGCAGGCCCTTGCTGGTCGGCGATCCCACCGCAGTCGAAATGCATGCCAGCGCCGCCGGCCTGTCTCCCGACCTTCACGTCGTCAGGACGCCGTCGGAAGCAAAGTGGTCTGACGGCACCGTGAACCTTCTGGAAGCGCGTGACGGCGGCGGCGCCTCCATAAAAATTGGCACCATCGACCCCGCCTACGGCCGCGCTTCGTTGGCCAGCGCAAGCCGGGCGATTCAAGCCGCGCTTGCCGGCGATGTCGAAGCAGTCGTTGCCGCGCCACAAACCGAGCGCTCCATTGCCGCCGCAGGCATTGCGTTTGACGGCTATCCATCCTTCGTGGCGCGCGAAACCGGTACACCGGTCAACGATGTCTATCTGATGATTTGCTTCGACCAATCCCGTGTCGTGCACGCGACCCTGCACGTGAGCGTGCGCGAAGCGGTGGCGCTGATCACACCCGAGCGTATTGGGCGCGTCATCCGGATTACCGACGCGTCGCTGAAAAGGCTGGGTATCCCCAAACCGAAGATATTTGTCAGCGGTCTCAACCCGCACGCCGGCGAAGATGGCCTGTTCGGCTCCGAAGAGATCGACATCATTATCCCGGCGATCGAACGGGCAGCAAAGGACGGCATCGATGTATCGGGACCGTTCGGCGCCGACACCATGTTCCGCAAGAAAGGCTGCGATGCGTTCATCGTAATGCTGCACGATCAAGGTCACATCGCCGCCAAACTGCAGGCCTTCAACCGTACCGCTGGACTTTCAATTGGATCACCGATCTTGTTCTCGTCGGTCGCGCACGGCAGTGCGCATGACATCGCAGGAAAAGGTCGAGCCGACCCTGGCGCCATGATCGAAGCGATTACTCGGCTTGCACGAATCAACGCGTAACCGGGCGAATGCTAGGGATTGAGCAGCGGGATTGTCTTTGCGTCGGGCGGCTTCGGTATCGACTGCAAATAGGCGTAGATGTCCTGAAGGTCGCCGTCGGTCAGTATCTTGTCGCTGTAGGGCGGCATGGCCCTATTGGTCGAACGCACGAATGACGAAAACGCTTCCCAAGGCAGGGGATCCGGCGCGAGTGGCTTGCCGCCGCTGGTCGCGATCGAACCCTGACCTACGGTCCCGTGACACTGCCAGCAACCGTGCTGCATGTATGCCACCTTGCCATGCTCGGCCGAAGCGGCGACTGCCGGATTCTGCGCAAAGATCACTATCACCGGCAGCACGATCAACGCGCGAACTATCATCGCACGGCCCTCAGCGCGGCTGCGTGACAACATCAACCAGTGCAGGCTCGCCAGCTTTAACGATCTGCACTGCCTTTTTCAGCGCCGGCGCAAGATCATTCGGGTCGGTAATCGGCCCGGCTGACCAAATCCCGAGCGAACTCGCAAGCTTGCCGTAGTCAATGACAGGATTCTCGATCCTGGTCCCGATGGGTCCAAGGTCTTTGCCCGCATAGGCGACGCGGTTACGCCGGTTCGCCACGCGCTGAACATGCATCACTTCTTGATGGTAACCGCGATTGTTATGCATCACCGTCAGCAGTGGAATCCTGTGGTGCGCAGCAGTCCACAGCACACCTGGTGAGTACATCATGTCGCCATCGGGCTGGAAGTTGACAGAGAATCGCCCCGCATCGCGATTGGCCAGCGCCGCCCCTACCGCGGCCGGCGCCCCATAGCCGATTCCATAACCGCCCGGGCCACCGATGTGGTGATAGTGCTTCTCCATAGGCCATAACCGACTCGCCCAACTCGACAGTTGACGGTCGCCGCCGACCGAAGACCAGTCGAGATCTTTGATCTGCACGTAGACTTCCATCACCATGCGTGCCGTGCCGACGGGACTGACGTCCCAGGCGTAGGCAGCGGCCTGTCGCGTGCGATCGCGCGCCTCACTCCAGGCTTTCTTCATCCCAACGCCCCGCGCCTCGATTGCCGCCCTGCGGCTCGATGGCAGCGCCTGTTTCACAGCCTCGATCAGTGCCGGGAGCGTTGCTTCTGCATCGGCCGCCATTTCGATATCCACGACCTGCAATCGCTGAAAGTCTTGGTAGTTCGACTTCGTGTTGAGCAGAACCGAACTGATGCTGATCAATTTGGTGGTGGCCTTGATGTGCGATTCCTGGAGGCCGGTGCCGTTGATTTCACCATTGTCGATAAAGGCATTGACCGTGGCCCAATAGTCCGACAGCTCGAGGCCGAGAATCACATCGGCTTCGCCAATCAAGGCGCGGCTACGTGCATTCTGGGACAGATGATGAGTATTGGGAAAGTTCATCCGGCCCTTCTGGTCGATGACCGGAGCCTGTAGCGCTTCGGCAAGCTCGACCAGCAGCTTTACGCCATTGGGTGTCCGCGCGCATTTGTCCACGACAATCACCGGGTGTTCGGCATTCGCAAGCAGACGGGCGGCTTCGCGTACTGCGTTGAGGTCACCCTGCGGCGGCGCCGTCGGTACGTAACGCGGGATAGTCAACTTGGCACGGTCGTTCGCGGTCATCTCCTGCAGCTCGGCATCGAGCGCTAACGCGACCGGTTCATACGGCGGTGTCATCGCGAGCTTGTAGGCGCGCACGAATGACTGCGCGAAATGTTGCAGCGATACCGGTTGATCGTCCCATTTGGTGAAGTCGCGTATCAGGGCGCAAACATCTTGCGCGGAGTGAAACGTCGGCACACCGGGCGGACGCTTGGAAGCGTCGAGATCGGTGCCGCCCATCACGATGACCGGAACGCGGTCACACCAGGCGTTGTAGATCGCCATAGCCGCATGCTGGAGCCCAACAGTGCCGTGACACAGGACGAGCAGTGGCTTGCCTGCGATCTTGAAATAGCCATGCGCCATTGCAACGGACGTTTCCTCATGCGTGCAGGTGAGGAATTCAGGTTTCTTGTTGCCGCCATAGTCGATCAGCGATTCATGCAGCCCGCGAAAACTCTGTGCGGGATTGCTCGGCAAGTACGGGATGTCGAGCGACTTGATAACATCGACCATGAAGTCGGAACCGGGCATGCCGGCGGGCTTCGCCGAAATCTGTGGTGTCCCGGTCTCCGCAGCGGCGACCGCCGCGGAAGGACGCAATGCCGACGGGCGCGGCGCTTCTTCGATGATTGGCGAGGTTGCGGCTTTGGCTCCTTCCGAAGTCGCACTCGCCGCACCAGCTAACGCCACACCTGCAAGAAACCTGCGTCGGTCGATCCTGGATCGCACCATCGCCGCCTCCCATTGCATGTCCGCACTGCTGCCTAAAGCAGCAGCGTCCAAGGCAATGTTAGTGCAGAGGCTATTGGGGCGCTACCGGCCCAGGTGGCTCAGCGCGCCGGCGGCAAGGGCGATGACGAAACAGCGGCCGCGCCGCTGCCTTGCGGGCGGACGGAAGCAGGCGGCGAGATGTTGGTGGGTGGGGGAATCGGAGCGCCACCTGCCACAGGCTGCGCGCCGGTATTTGCTACGTGCTCCGGCGGTTTGCCAGGCCAAACAACGACCCGGGTGCCAAGCTGAACGCGGCTGTAAAGATCTTCGATGTCCTCATTGAGCAGTCGGATGCAGCCCGACGATACGAATGAGCCGATGGTCGACGGCTGGTTGGTGCCGTGAATCCGATAAAGCGTGTTGCCAAGATAGAGCGCGCGAGCGCCAAGCGGATTGCCGGGACCACCCGCCATCATGCGCGGCAGATACGGTTGACGCTCGATCATTTCCGACGGGGGGAACCAGTCCGGCCATTCTTTCATCCTCGAGATACGTTCCGTGCCGGTCCACGTAAATCCTTCTCGGCCGACACCGATCCCGTAGCGCATGGCCTTGCCGTTACCGAGCACGAGAAAGAGATAGGTGTTGGGGGTATCGATGATGAGAGTGCCGGCCGGCTCCTTGGTCGCGAAGTCGACAAGCTGCTTCTTGAGGTTTGCTGGCAGTTCCTTGGGCTGTCCCGTCTCCGGTTGATCTTCCGGCGGCAGGGACATCACGCTGCCGTTGGCACTATTGGACGGCCGTGCCGGCTGCAGCGCCGCATTCGGCACCACGCCGACATTGCCCGGCGGGCGGATAACAACCTCCGGATCGGCAGAATTCGCGACCGGCGCCTGCTGTACAGCGGGCGGCACCTGCTGCACGGCAGGCGGCGGCTGTCGCGCGTCAAGCTGGTGCCCGCGCGAAGACTCGAAAAATCCCGGCGGTGGCGGTTGCGCAGGTTCATCGTCCGGATAGGGGAGAACCCGGTTGGAGCCGCGCCGTCCATTGCGGGGCGTTATCGGCGTTGCCGGGTAAAGGTCGTCGTCGTCATAACGACCCATGACCGGGGGGAGACGCTCTTCATAGACTACCCCCGGCGGGGGGAGCGGCCGTTGGGCCAGCGCGGGCGTAACCAAAAAGGCCGCCGCGACCGGCAGGGTCAGCGCAAAAGCAAAGCGTAATCGGGCCATTATCCACCTTGGGCCGGAAAGGGAATCGCTACCACCCGCGCGCCCTCATTGCTCCGGGATGAAGGCACATTCAAGACCACAATAGGGCCATCTCGTTAAGCAATTCTGCTGCCCTGAAATCAAGCTTTCTTGCCTTCCGCAGCGAGAACCTGTTTGGCAACCCGGTGACAGTCCACCGCCGCGGGGAACCCGCAATAAATCGCCACCTGGCGCAGGATTGCTGACAGCTCCTTTGGCGTCAGCCCGTTACGAAGCGCGCCGCGAAAATGCGCCTCAAATTCGTGCATGCGGCCAAGACAGGCGATCATCCCGAGATTGAGCAGGCTGCGGTCGCGCGGTTTCAGGTCCTCGTCAGTCCATACCGCGCCCCAGCAAAACTCGTTGAGCAGATCCTGGAATTTGCGGTTGAAGTCATCGGTATTGGCGATGGCACGGTCAACATATTCATCTCCCAATACCTTGCGGCGCATCGCCATTCCACGGTCGTAGAGTGCCTTGTCCATTGAATCCTCCGTTCATACGGCAGCCGGTGCCCTATTCGCCCATGTTGACAGAGGGGAAGCGATTTCGTCCATTCGAAAGCAAGAGATTTGGCTATCTGATCAGCGCCGAAACGAATGAAAATTGCCATTATCGGGGGCGGCATTTGCGGACTGTCGCTTGCACTCAATCTCAAGGAACGCGGCATTGACTGCCGCGTCTATGAACGGGCGCCCGAGCTGAAGGAGCTCGGCGTAGGCATCACGCTGCTGCCACATGCCATGCGCGAGTTTACCGCGCTTGGCTTGGCCGAGGAACTGCTCAAGGCCGGCATCGAGAACCGTGAGAGCCGTTTCTACAACCGGTTCGGCCAACTCATTTACACAGAGTCGCGCGGCAAGCTGGCCGGCTATCAATACCCGGAAATCTGCATCCATCGCGGCCGCCTCCAAACGATCCTGTACAAGGCGGTATTGGCGCGTTTGGGCGCCGACTCCGTCAGCACCGACTACGAATGTACCGGCGTCGACCAGGACGAACACAGTGCAACCGTGCACTTCAAGAACAGTACCGGCGGAAAACGCGATAGCGTGCGCGCGGACATTGTCGTCGACTGCGAGGGCATCAATTCAACGCTTCGTAGACAGTTCTATCCGGCAGACAAGGTCGCTTTTGCGGGCATCAACACATGGCGCGGCATAACGCGGCGCAAGCCGATTTTCGACGGCCGCACTTATATGCGGGTCGGCTCAATTTTGACCGGCAAGATCGTCATCTATCCCATCATCGACGATATCGACGGTACCGGACATCAGTTGATCAACTGGATGGCCGAGATCAAGCGTGACACGTTTGAGCAGAACGACTGGAACAAGCCCGGCAAGCTTGGCGATTTTTTTCCGCTCTACGAAAGCTGGCGCTTCGACTGGCTTGATGTTGCAAAGATGATTCGCGACGCCGATCAAATCCTCGAATATCCGATGGTGGACAAGGATCCGATCGACAAGTGGACATTCGGCCGGATCACGCTTGCAGGGGACGCGGCGCACCCAATGTATCCGCGCGGTTCCAATGGCGCGGCGCAAGCGGCAATTGACGCGCGCACCCTCGCCGATCTGCTGCGCAGCAGTGCGGATCCGCGCGACGCGCTCAAGGCCTATGAGACTGCGCGCGCGGGGCCCGCTGCCCGGGTGGTGCGCACCAACCGCGAGCACCCGCCCGACTTCATCAACATCAAGGTTGAGGAACTCGTCGGCGACCGGCCGTTTGATGATCTCGATAAGTATATCACCCAGGATGAACTGCGCGCGTTGTCGGAAAACTACAAGCGTGTCGCCGGCTTCGCGCTCAATGACGTGGGCGGGCGGTGAGCGCCGGAACGGCTAGCCCGCGCAGGATCGCGGCATGAGCAAGCAAATCCTCATCGTCGGCTGCGGCGCCATTGGCGGACTGTTTGCCGCTGCGCTTTCATCAGTCGCCAAGGTGACCGCGCTCGACACGAGCACAGAGCACGTCGACGCCATCAACACGCACGGCATCCGTATCATCGGCAGGGGCGCGCGCAACGTCAAAATTCGGGCGACCGCCGAACCGGCTTCGTTGAAAGGTGCAACATTCGATGCCGTTATCTTCCTTATCAAGTCCAAGATGACCGCGGACGCATTCGGCCAATTGCGGCCGTTGCTCGCCGGAAATCCGATGCTGGTTACGCTCCAGAACGGCATGGGCAATGCGGAGGTTCTGCTCTCTGACCCCCGAGCGCGCGTCATCGGCGGAGTGACGATGAATGCCGGCCGTTACGTAGAACCAGGCTGCATCGAATGGCTGATTGAGGGGAACAGCTGGCTCGGCCCGATGCGCGGCAGTGTCGAGGATGCGCGCCCGCTCACCGATCTTTTGAACAGGGCTGGCATAGAGGCAGAAGTCCTCGCCGACCCGATGGGCGCCGTTTGGTCGAAATTTGTCTTCAATTGCGTGATGAATCCGCTCGGCGCGTTGATGATGGGGGACAACGCCGCAAGGTATGATTCCCGCGAAATGCGGGCCTTGATCGACGACATGGCAGCTGAATGCACGGCCGTGGTTCGGGCACTCGGCGGTCGCTTCGCATTTCCACCGATGGACTTCGTCGAAAAGGTCCGCTCCGGCCAGATTCCGATATCGAAACATGCCGGTTCCATGGCCCTCGATATTGCCCGTGGTGCGCCGACCGAAATTGACGAATTGACCGGATTCATTGTGCGTGAAGGGGAGCGGTTGAAGGTGCCGGTGCCGAACTGCATGACGGTCTATCGGCTGGTGAAGGGGCTCGAGCTTGCGGCCCGGAGGCGGGTTGCGAATCCCCGATAATTCAACGAGTTAGGCATGATAATCTGGTGGTTTTCCCGATATACTGCCGCCACAGGATTCGGACACGCCGCCCGTTAAACAGACAGGCCAAGTCTGCAATGAACGGGCATCCGCTATGGCAACCACCGCATCGCGATGGATGACAGCGACGAAGCGCTCATGGCCCGGGTCGCGCGTGGCGACGAACGGGCATTCCAGGTGCTTGCGCGCCGTCATCTGCCGGCCATGCTCGGGGTTGCCCGTCGCATCCTCGGAAATGCTGCGGAGGCCGAGGATGTCGCGCAGGAAGCGCTCATGCGGGTGTGGACTTATGCACCGCGCTGGCGGCCACTCGCGTTGTTCCGTACCTGGCTCACCCGCGTGGTCGTCAATCTCTGTCTCGACCGCAAACGGCGCGCGCCGTGGGTCGGGCTGGAAGCTGCCGGTGACATTGTCGATCCGTCGCCGGGTGCAACCGAGAGAGCTGAGGCCAACGAGCGTGAGCGCATGGTCGCAGCAGCGATCGACAAGCTGCCCGCTCGCCAGCGTAGCGCGATCATGCTCACCTACGGCGAGGGCATGAGCAATGCGGAGGTTGCTGAAATCCTCGACACGTCGGTATCGGCGGTCGAGACCTTGCTGGTGCGCGGCAAGCAGAATTTGCGCCGCTCGCTCGGCGGTATGATTGATAAGGATGATTGAAATGAACAACGAGCAGTTCGACAAGCTTATTGAATCGGCACTCAAGCGTCGGGCGATGGAACCGGTCGACGAGGCCGCGCTAAACCGCGTGCTCAGCCGCGTCAGCGGCCCGTTGCCGCGACAAAAGCAACCGTTCTGGCGCCTGCCATCCGTGCTGCTCGACTGGCAGTTCGCGCCAGCCTGGCCGCGCATGGCGGCGCTGGCCTGCTGCGCCGCGCTTGGATTCTACGTCGGTATCGCCGGGCTTGACCGCCGCTTTGACGATCCGACCAACGCTCCGGCCTTTGTCGGCGGCGGCGGCATCGGCTCGATCACCTTCGAACCCGAAGCATTCACGGGAGCGCGTCCATGAGCATCGCCCAAGCCCTGCCGGGCGCCACGCACGGATCGCCGCGCTGGCTGCTGCTCGGTTCACTCGCGCTCAATCTGTTCTTCGTCGGCGTCGCTCTTGCGATGCTCATCCGGGCACCGGCCCCCTCCTACTGGGATCCCAACGTGTTTGTCCGTGTCGAGAGGCTGGCCGCGACGCTGCCGCCGACGGACGCCGAGATCCTGCGGAATCAAATCAGCGCCAATCATGTGGTGATCGATAAGGCGCAAACGAACTATCATTCAGCGCGCCAGCACATTCACGAGGTCCTGCGTCAGGAGCCGTTCGATGTCGAGGCCATGCGCGCCGCAACCGCGCAGACCCGCGCCGCGCGCCTGAACTTCGATCAGACGATCCAAGGCGTTTTTGCCGAAATTGCAGCAAAAATCACGCCGGCCGGCAGGCAAGCTCTCGCCAATTGGCCTCCCGGACGGCGAAAGACCGTGGGCGACAAACGGTAGTAATATTGTTGCTTGACCGAGTCGCTTTTTGGCCGGGATTTGAAGGCTCTTTGAATGAATTGGGGTGGGGACACTAAGGAGGAGGCGGGAAGAAAAGCTTGGGGGCGCCCGTTTTGGATGATGCTGCAGAGTGTATGTGTAACATTGCCCCTCAGTGGCTGCTTGCTCGCCGGCAATCCGCCTGAGCCCGGGCTCAATATTCCCGCTGCCTACAGCTTAGGGCCGCGCAACCCCGCAGCGGCGGAGGCAAAAACGCCATCACTCGACTGGTGGCGTACATTCCGCTCGCGCGAACTGACCGAGATCATTGAAGAGGCCCGCGCTGCCAATCTCGATATCGCCGTGGCGGTCGCTCGCATCGTGCAAGCAGACGCGAATTCCCGCATTACCGGGGCCGCGCTGCTGCCAATCATCGATCTCAATGCCAATGCCACACATTCGCAGCAGTCAAAGACCACGGGCAGCTCGAGTGTCGTCAACATTTCGAGGTCTGGCGCCAATATCCAAATCATCAATAACAACCTGTCGGCCACACTTAGCGCCAGCTACGAGATCGATTTCTGGGGCAAGAACCGCTCGGCTCTGCGCGCCGCCGAGCAGCTTGCGGTTGCAAGCCGGTTCGACCGCGAGGTCGTTGCCCTCACGACCGTAGTCACCGCCGCCAACGCTTATTTCCAGGTCCTGGCTACGCAGGACCGGTTGCGCGTCGCACAGGATAACCTGGCGAGCGCCACGCGGGTGCTCGGGCTCATCCAACAGCGGCTGCAGGCTGGTACGGCGTCCGCGCTCGATACCGCCCAGCAGGAGAGTCTCGTGAATACCCAGCGCGCGGCTATACCGCCGCTCGAGCAGACGCTGCGCCAAAACCGGGTTGCGCTTGCGGTGTTGATGGCCCGGTCCCCCGAAAACGTGACAATCCGTGGCGGAGGCCTGCGCAGTATCGCCTACCCGCGCGTGACGCCTGGCCTGCCGTCCGAGCTTCTCACTCAACGTCCTGATATCCGAGAAGCGGAAGCCAATCTCGCCGCCGCCAACGCCAACGTGGAGAACGCGCGCGCCCAATTCCTGCCCAGCATCGTACTCACGGGCGAAGGCGGCTATCAAAGCGCTTTTCTCAAGCTTTTGCTGCGGCCGGAGTCAGTCATCTACTCGGCGGCGGCCGGGCTGACACAGCCGATCTTCGAAGGCGGCCGATTGCTTGGCAATCTTGACTTCCAAAAGGGTCGACAGGACGAACTGCTGCAAATTTACCGCAAGGCTGTGATTTCCGGTTTTGCCGACGTCGAGAACGCGCTCGATGCCATCCGCCAGACCGCGCAGCGCGAGCGCATTCAGCGCGAGGTGGTCACCAGCTCACGCCGCGCTTTCGACATCTCCGAGCAGAGGCTGCGTGAGGGCACGGTCGATCTTGTCACCGTGCTGCAGACGCAGCAGACGCTGTTTCAGGCCGAAGATGCGCTTGTGCAGGCACGTCTCGCGCATGTGCAGGCGATCCTGAGCCTCTATCAGGCGCTTGGCGGCGGCTGGTCGCCGAAACCGGTGGAAACCGCCAATGCACGGTGAGTTTCCCAAACAAATTTTGAGTAAAGCCCGCGGCGGCACACGCCGCACATTTGCGATCGCTTTCATACTAATCGCGCTCGCAGCGGCGCTTTACTACGTGTTCAGCGCATCGGCACCACAACAGAGACGCGGCGGACGTTTTATCCCCAGCGAGGGCCCTGTGCCCGTGCTCGTCGCCGCTTCCGCGCGCGCCGACGTGCCGGTCTTTTTGGATGCCGTCGGAACCATTAGGGCGCTCAACATTGTGACGGTGCGCCCGCAAGTCGACGGCAAACTCCTGAGCGTAAACTTCAAGGAAGGTGATGACGTCAAGAAAGGCGACGTGCTAGCCAAGATCGATCCCATCATCTACCAGGCGCAACTCAACCAAGCGATCGCGAAGAAGGCACAAGACGAAGCGCAGCTCGCGAATTCGAAGATTGATCTCGAGCGCTACGAAAGACTTGCCGCCACAGCTGCGATCAACAAACAGCAAGCTGACACCCAGCGTGCGTTGGTGGCGCAGAACACCGCGCTGGTTCAGGCGGATCAGGCGGCGATCGACAATGCGCAGGCCATGCTCGGCTACACGACCATTACTGCTCCACTCGATGGCCGCACCGGCATCCGCATGGTCGACGAAGGCAACTACGTTCGGGCAGCCGACACTAATTCATCGATCGTGGTGATCACGCAGCTGCAGCCTATTTCCGTGCTGTTCAATCTGCCTCAGCAAGACCTCTCCCAGGTGAATAGCGCCTTCGAAAAGGGCCCGCTCAATGTCGAGGCTCAGCGATCAGACAACGATGCGGTGATCGACCGCGGCGTGCTCAGGGTGGTCGACAACCAGGTCGACCAGACGACCGGCACCGTCAAGCTCAAGGCCGAATTTCCCAATGCCAACCTGCAGCTCTGGCCCGGTCAATTCGTCAACATCAGGCTGCTGGTCAACACGCTGAAACAGGTGGTGGTGATTCCGACCGGCGCGGTGCAACGAGGGCCAAACGGCACCTTTGTGTACGTTGTCAAGGATGACGATACCGTCAGCGTGCGGGCGATCACGGTGCAGAAACAGGATGAGACGCAGACGGTAGTCGGAAAGGGTCTCGAACCGGGCGAACGGGTAGTAACGACGGGCTTTGTCCGCCTCACCGAGGGTAGCAAGGTCGCGATCGGCAGCGCTGATGGGCAAACAGCGCAACCGGCCGGGCAGCGCCCACAAGGGCAAGGCAACGGACGGCGGCAGCGGGGCGGCAACTCGGCGAAACCGAACCCACAGCAATGAGCGTATCGTCGCCATTTATTCACCGGCCTATTGCGACCTCGCTGCTCGGTGTCGCGGTAATGTTGGGTGGTTTCCTTGGCTACTGGTGGCTCCCGGTTTCCGCCTTGCCGCAGGTCGACTTCCCCACGATCCAGGTGACCACCCAACTACCGGGAGCCAATCCGGACACGATCGCGTCGCTGGTGACAGCTCCGCTTGAGCGGCAGTTTGGGCAGATCCCGGCACTGCAGACGATGACATCGTCCAGCTCCTTCGGGATCAGCCAGGTGACGCTGCAGTTCGACCTCAACCGTGACATCGACGGTGCCGCACAGGATGTGCAATCGGCGATCAATGCCGCTGCCTCGACACTGCCGCGTAATCTCCCTTACCCGCCGCTCTACTCGAAGGTGAATCCGGCCGATGCGCCAATCATCACCCTCGCTCTCACGTCGCAAACAATAGATCTGCGCACGCTGAGCGACATGGCCGACACCATCATGGCACCGCGATTGTCCGAGGTAACCGGCGTCGGGCGTGTCTCGGTGCAAGGCGGCATCCGGCCCGCGATCCGTATTCAGGCCGATCTGTCACGGCTTGCCGCTTACGGCATCGCACTCGACGACGTGCGAACAGCGGTCGTCGGCGCTAATGTCGCCGGCCCGAAAGGGGCACTCGACGGCGCGCATCAGTCCTACACTATTGCCGCCAACGATCAGATCACCGCTACGGCCACATACAAGGATATCGTGGTGGCCTTCCGCAACGGCGCGCCCGTCAAAATCGGCGACGTCGCCGACGTCGTTGACGGGCTGGAGAACACAAAAGTCGGCGCCTGGTATCGTGGCCAGCCGGCGATCGTCGTTGACGTGCAGCGCCAGCCTGGCGCCAACGTGATCGAAACCGTCCAGCGCGTGCGCGCCGAACTGCCTCGCCTCCGGCGCGCCATGCCAGCGGGCGTGGATCTGACGATCGTCAACGATCGGACTACCACGATCCGTGCATCTATTCATGACGTGCAGTTCACCCTCGTTCTCAGCATTGCGCTGGTGGTACTGGTCGTCCTGATCTTTCTGCGCACGATCCGGGCAACGATCATAGCTGGTGTCGCATTGCCGCTATCCCTGATCGCCACCTTCGGCGTGATGTGGTTCTGCGGCTTCTCGCTCGACAACCTCTCGCTAATGGCATTGACCATCGGCACCGGCTTCGTGGTCGACGATGCTATCGTCATGATCGAAAATATCGTGCGTCATATGGAAAACGGGGAAGGCCCACTCGATGCGGCGCTAAAAGGTGCACGTCAAATCGGATTCACCGTCATTTCGCTCACCCTGTCGCTAATCGCGGTCTTCATTCCCCTTCTGTTCATGACAGGTCTGGTCGGGCGAATGTTCCGCGAATTTGCGCTCACCCTCACCATTGCAGTCGTCGCATCGGCAATCGTTTCGCTCACGTTGACGCCAATGATGTGCGCGCGCCTGCTGCGGCAGCATGACACCGGCGGTGAAAGAAGAGGTGCACTAACGCGGCACTTTACTGCGCTGGTCGACCGTACCGTGGAGTTCTATCACGCCAGCCTGTTGTGGGTGCTGCGCCGCCAGCCTGAAACGCTCGCGGTCACGCTGGCGACGCTGGCAGCGACCATCCTGCTTTATGTCGCGGTGCCGAAAGGCTTTCTGCCATTGCAGGATACCGGCCTGATCACAGCAGTCACGGAGGCGGGCACCGACGTCTCGTTCACTGAAATGCAGCGTCGTCAGCGGCTCGTCGAGGACGCAATCCGGGCCGATCCCGACGTTACAGGCGTGGTTTCGGTGATCGGCGTAAGCCCGATCAACCCGACGCCGAACGCAGGCCGGCTCGCGATCTCACTGAAGCCTCGGGACGAGCGGCGTGCGCATATCGATGAAATTGTGGCTCGTCTGAAGCGTGCTGTCGCCGGCGTGGCCGGCATGACGGTCTATTTCCAGGCGACGCAGGACATCCAGATATCCACGCGCGCGAGCCGGGCACAGTATCAGTACACGCTCGTGTCCACAGACCGAGACGAGGTCATCGAGTGGGCGGACAAACTGGTGCGCGGTCTGCGCGGCAACCCGGCGTTGCGTGAGGTCGCATCGGAAGCTCAGGAAGGCGGACCGCGTGTGCGGGTGGACGTCGACCGCGAGCAGGCGGGACGGCTGGGTGTTTCCATGCAAAGCGTCACGGACACACTCAACGACGCCTTTGGGCAGCGGCAGATCTCTACGATCTATGGACAGGCCAACCAGTACCGCGTCATCCTGGAAGCGCAGCCGCGTTACCAGCAGGATCCCAACGCACTCACGAAGCTTTATGTTACCGGTGCCAGTACCTCGACCGGGACGGTAGCGACTGTCGGCAACACGGCTAGCGGCACCACCAATACCAATACAACCGCGACACCTAACGCGATAACCGGCAGCAACCAGGTGCCATTGTCATCGTTTGCCCGCTTTGTGCCGACATCGGCACCTCTCGCCATTGCCCATCAAGAGCAGTTTCCCTCGGTAACGATCAGTTTCGATCTCAATGACAGCTACGCGCTTTCCGATGCGGTCGCGGCAATCCGTTCGGTGCAGGCCGCGATCGGCATGCCGTCGTCCGTGACCGGCAGCTATTCCGGCGATACTGCAGAATTCGACAAATCGCTCAAAGGCGAGCCTTGGCTCATCCTGGCTGCGGCAATCGCCATCTACATCGTGTTGGGTGTGCTGTACGAAAGCTTCATTCATCCCCTCACCATTCTCTCCACCCTGCCCTCCGCCGGTGTCGGCGCACTGCTGGCGCTGATGCTGTTCGACTACGACCTCTCGGTGATCGCACTGATTGGCATCGTGCTGCTGATGGGCATTGTGAAGAAGAACGCGATTCTGATGATCGACTTCGCGATCGAGGCTGAGCGCACACAAGGCCTCTCGCCGGAGCAGTCGATTGTGCAAGCCGCAATGCTGCGTTTCCGTCCGATCATGATGACAACTTTGGCGGCACTCTTCGGTGCCCTGCCACTCGCGCTCGAGGGCGGCACCGGATCGGAGCTGCGCAATCCGCTCGGTGTCACCATCATCGGTGGGCTGGTGTTGTCGCAGTTGCTCACGCTCTACACCACGCCCGTGATCTATCTCTATATGGAGCGCCTGCGAGCGCGCCTTGCACCTGCGTCGCCTCCTGTCGCACCGCGCTCGGGACGGCCTGCACGGAGTCGGCCGTGATTTTCTCATACCCGTTCATCCGGCGCCCGATCGGCACCACACTGCTCGCGATCGGCTTGTTCCTCGTCGGCGCAGTCGCATATTTGTTTCTTCCAGTCGCGAGCCTCCCAACCGTGGAGTTTCCGACCATCTATGTCAGCGCCAGCCGTCCGGGTGCCGAACCCAATGTCATGGCGGCAACAGTGGCAGCGCCGCTGGAACGACGCCTCGGGGAAATCTCGGGCGTGACCGAACTGACATCGGTCTCGTCGCTCGGATCGTCCCGCATCACCATCCAGTTCGACCTTAACCGCAGCATCGACCGTGCGGCACGCGACGTGCAGGCTGCGCTCAACGCCGCGCTTGCTGACCTTCCGGGTGACATGCCGACGCTGCCAACGTTTCGCAAGGCCAACCCATCGGCGGCTCCGATCCTGATTCTGGCGCTTACCTCGAAGACCTTGCAACCGAGCGCGATCTATGACGCAGCCGACAGTGTGATCGCGCAGCGTCTGTCACAGGTCGATGGCGTGGCTGACGTGACCGTCGCAGGGTCGGAGCAGCCGGCCATCCGGGTCAGCGTCGACCCGGCGCGGCTATCGGCAATGGGCCTGTCGCTGGAAGACGTCCGCACCGCGATTTCCAATTCAAATGCCGCCGGCCCTCTCGGATCCTTCGACGGCAACAAGCGAGCCGTCACGATCGGCATCAATGACCAGCTGCGCGAGGTCGACGAGTACGATCCGGTGGTCGTCAAGACTGTCAACGGCACTGTCATTCGCCTGTCAAGCGTCGCCACAATCCGCCCGAGTGTGCGCAACACTCGCGCAGCGGGTTGGTATAACAAGGATCCCTCCGTTCTGCTTATCATTACAAAACAACGGGATGCCAACGTCATCGACACTGTCGACCGTATTTACGGATTGCTGCCCGAGCTGCGCCAATGGGTGCCGCAAGGCCTCGACATTTCGGTACTAAGCGATCGTACGCAAACCATCCGGGCGAGCGTGCATGATATGCAGCTCACGCTCGCCGCGACCATCGCGCTCGTGATGCTTGTCGTGTTTCTGTTTCTCCGACAAGCTGCGCCAACCGTGGCAGCCGGCGTGACAGTGCCGCTCGCCCTTTCGGGCACCTGTGCTGCGATGTGGGCCGCGGGTTTTTCCATCGACAACCTGTCGCTGATGGCGCTTGCCGTCAGCGTAGGCTTTGTGGTCGACGACGCCATCGTCATGATCGAGAACGCCTTCCGCCATCTTGAAAAGGGCGCCTCGCCACTGCGCGCCGCGCTGCAGGGCGCAAGGCAGATCGGCTTTACGGTGGTGTCGATCTCGGTGTCCCTCGTCGCGGCTTTTATCCCGCTCCTGTTCATGGGTGGCGTGGTGGGCCGCCTGTTTCGCGAGTTTTCAGTGACACTCGCGTTCGCGATCGCGATTTCCACGGTGGTGTCATTGTCGGTGACACCGATGATTTGTGCCTATTTCGTGCGGGAGCCGCCAAGCCGCGACCGTACGTGGCTCGATCGCCGGGTCGAGGGTCTGCTGGCGCGGTTGGTAGGTTTCTACGACCGCACGCTCTCGCTCGCGCTCGCCCACCGGTCGTTCATGCTGATCGTATTTGCCGTGACGATCGTGCTCACTGTCGGGCTCTACATCAAGACGCCGAAAGGCTACTTCCCGCAGGATGACACGGGCCTGATCTTCGGCGGCACGATCGCATCGCCGGATATTTCGTTCGACGCCATGAAGGCCCTGCAGCTCAAGGCGATGGATGTGGTGCTCGCCGACCCTGCCGTCGCCGGCCTTGGCTCGTCGATCGGCGCGTCAACCTACAATGCCGCGGTCAATTTTGGCCGCTTGTTCATAACCCTGAAGCCGCTCAAAGAACGCGGGGGACTGAGCAGCCAGCGCGTCATTGCGCGCATACGGCCGAAGCTGGCCGCGATTCCTGGCCTCAACGTGTTCATGTTTCCCGCGCAGGACGTTCGCGTAGGCGGCCGGCAGTCCGATTCGCAATACCAGTTCACGTTGTGGAGCTCCGACATCGAGGAATTGCAGAAACGCGTGCCGGGCGTGGTCGACCGTGTGAAGCGGGTGCCGGGCGTCGTCGATGTCACGACTGACCGCGATCAGGGAGGGTTGCAGGTCAATATCAGCATCGACCGACAGGCCGCGGCACGGCTGGGCGTGCGTGTGCAGGACATCGACAACGCTCTCAACAATTCGTTTTCGCAGCGGCAGATCTCGACAATTTACGGCGATCGCAACCAGTACCGGGTGATCCTGGAAGTCGATCGTCAGTTTAACCGTGACCCGAGTGATCTGACGCGGGTCTATGTTCCCGGAAACGGCAATTCGCAGATCCCGCTTTCAGCGGTAACGCGCATGGAACGCGGCAATGTTCCGCTTGCGGTCAACCATCAGGGTCAATTCCCTTCGGTAACGATCACATACAACCTGACAGCCGAGGCCTCCATCGAGGAAACCACCGCGGCAATCGAAAAAGCGGTCATCGATCTGCACTTGCCCGACGTCATCCGTGCGGATTTTGCGGGCGACATCAAGGCCTTTAAACAAGCGGCGGGCGCGCAACCGCTTTTATTGATCGCAGCGATTATCGCTGTCTACATCGTTCTCGGCATTCTCTATGAAAGCCTTGCGCACCCGCTGACGATCATTTCCACGCTGCCATCGGCCGGTCTCGGTGCGCTGCTTGCCCTGCAGCTGTTTGGCACGGAACTCTCGATCATTGCCTTTATTGGCATCATCCTTCTGATCGGCATTGTGAAGAAGAACGGCATCATGATGGTGGACTTCGCGCTCGACGGCGAAAGGCGGCTTGGCCTTTCGCCGGAGCGGGCTATTCACGACGCATGTCTTGCGCGTTTCCGGCCAATTTTGATGACCACGATGGCCGCCATGCTTGGCGCACTTCCGCTTGTGATCGCCACCGGTCCGGGTTCGGAGCTGCGCCGCCCGCTCGGTATCACCATCATCGGCGGACTCCTGGTATCGCAGATGCTCACGCTCTACACCACGCCGGTGATCTATCTACTGCTTGATCGGCTACATCGCAGGCTTGGCGGCAGAAGCTTCACCTTTATCCGCCGCAGCGGTCCGCCACTGCCGGCGGAATAGACTATACGCCCAGATATCGGTGCTGCACGTCGGGAGCCGCAGCGAGCTCCGGCGATGTTCCCTTCCACACCACGCGCCCCCGCTCGATCAGGAAATGCCGGTCGGCGACGCGCAGTAGTGCGCCGACGTTTTTGTCAATCACCAGGATCGAGAGGCCCAACTCCTTTAGGCGGGCAAGGCACCGCCAGATCTCCGCGCGGATAAGCGGCGCAAGGCCTTCCGTGGCCTCATCGAGTATCAGCAACCGTGGATTGGTCATGAGCGCACGACCAATCGCAAGCATTTGCTGCTCGCCGCCGGACAACTGATTGCCCATGCTGCCCTCGCGTTCGGCAAGCCGCGGAAACAGCGCGTAGACCTTTTCGAGCGTCCACTCTGCGCCGTCACGCTGGACCGCCGTTGCTAGCAGGTTCTCTCGCACGGAAAGGTTCGGGAAGATTTGCCGACCCTCCGGCACCAGGCCGATCCCGCACTGGGCCACCTTGTACGAAGGCAGACCCCGAATATCGCCGCCCATGAAGCGGATGGCACCGGCCCGCGCCGGCGTAAGGCCCATGATCGAACGCACGGTCGTCGTCTTGCCCATGCCGTTGCGACCCATCAGCGTCACCATCTCGCCCGGCGCGATCGCCAAAGACACCCCGAACAACACCTGGCTCAGGCCGTAACAGGTCTCGATCCCATCAAGGGCGAGCACGGGTTCAGCCATGGACGGCCTCCTGCTCGCCGAGATAGGCATCGCGCACCTGCGCATTGCTGCGGATCTCTTCCGGTTTCCCCGAAGCAATGACCCGGCCGTAAACAAGCACCGTGATACGATCTGCGAGTGCGAAGACCGCTTCCATGTCGTGCTCGACCAGAAGGATGGTCAGCTCCTTCTTGAGTTCGCGCAGCATCGCCACCATACGTGCCGATTCCTCGGGCCCAAGCCCGGCCATCGGCTCGTCGAGCAGGAGCATGCGCGGCTTCGAAGCCAACGCCATCGCGAGCTCAAGCTGGCGATGCTCGCCGTGGCTGAGCGCCGACGCCGGCAGGTTTTCACGTGCCTTCAGCCCCACCCTAGCCAGCGCCGCGCGTGCGGGATCGCGCAGTTCGGGTTGTTCGCGTGCGTTCCGCCAAAAATGAAATGAATGGCCGGCATGCGCCTGCACAGCCAATGCAACATTGTCCAAGACCGAAAGATCGAGAAAAAGCGACGTGATCTGGAACGAGCGCGCAAGACCGAGCGCGCTGCGCGCCGGCATTGGCAGCGCGATGATGTCATTGCCGGCAAACTGGATACGGCCGGAATCCGGCGTGAGCTGACCGCTGAGTTGCGCAATCAGTGTGGTCTTACCGGCCCCGTTCGGACCGATCACGGCATGCAATTGCCCTTCGGGAATGGCAATGCTGAGGTCGTCGGTTGCGACGATGCCGCCGAAACGCTTGGCCAGATTTTCGACCTGCAGCAGGTCAGGCATGACGCACCTTGCCGAGCAAGCCGTCGATGCCGCCGCGCGCGAACAGAACGACCAGCAGCAACAGCGGCCCAAGAATGATCTGCCAATATTCCGTGATGCCCGAGAGAGTTTGCTCTAGCACCAGAAGCATCATCGCGCCAAAAACCGGACCAATCACCGAGCCCATCCCGCCAAGCACAACCATGATGATGAGGTCACCCGAGCGCGTCCAATACATCATTGCGGGACTGACGAAATCGGTGTGATTGGCGAGCAGTGCGCCTGCAAGCCCGCACAGCGTGCCGGCAATGACAAAGCAGGTTAGTTTGTAGCGAAAGGTCGGGAAGCCGATCGCACGCATGCGCATATCGTTTGAGCGCGAGCCCTGGACGACCATCCCGAAACGCGAGTTGACGATGCGCCAAACCAAGTAGATCGAGGCATAAAGCAACGCCAGACAGATGTAGTAAAACTGCATCTTGTTCGACAGGTTGATCGGCTCGAAGAACTGGCTGCGCTTGTAGATCGTAAGGCCGTCATCCCCGCCGTAACGCGCGAGACCCGCGACGACGTAATAGGCCATTTGCGCGAAGGCCAAGGTGATCATGATGAAGTAAACGCCACGCGTGCGCAGGCTGAGCGCCCCGATGACCAGGGCAAAAAGTGCGGATGCCGCAAGGGCGACGGGCCATTGCACGAAACCGCTGTAGACCCCCTCGTGGGCGAGCATGCCGACGGCATACCCCCCAATGCCGAGATAGACAGCATGACCAAAACTCATCATGCCGCCGAAACCAAGGATCAAATTGAGGCTCACCGCCGCCAGCGCCAAAATGATGATGCGGGTGAACAGCGTGAGCAGGAATCGGTTTCCGGTGAACTCGACGTACACCGGCAAAAGCACCAATGCGGCGAGCAGCACGATGACCGTGAGGGTACGTACGGAAAGCCAGTCGCTCATTTGTTGCCCGCCGAGAACAGGCCTTCCGGCTTGAGCACGAGCACAATCGCCATCAGGAGGTAGATCAGCATCGACGAAAGTGCGGGGGCCGCGGTCGACGCCGCCGCCGGGCTCAGCACCATGCGCAAAAGGTCAGGAAAGAACGCCCGACCGAGCGTGTCGATCACACCGACAAAAATTGCGGCGACAAATGCGCCGCGGATCGAGCCGATTCCGCCGATGACCGTGATCACGAAGGCAAGGATGATAATGATCTCGCCCATCCCGATCTGTACGGTAAGAATTGGCGCCTGCATCAGCCCGGCAAGGCCGGCGAGCGCCGCCCCAAGCCCAAACACCAGCGTATAGAGTAGTTTGATATTGACGCCGAGCGCGCCGACCATTTCGCGGTTCGAGGCCCCGGCACGGATCAGCATACCGAGGCGCGTGCGCATGACGAGAAAATAGAGGCCGGCTGCAACCGCCAATGAAACAATGATGATTGAGAGCTTGTAGGCCGAGTAATAGATGCCGGGAAGAATTTGTACCGGCGCGTTGAGCCACGATGGCAACGGCAGGCTCAGACCTGCTGGACCCCAGATCAAACGCACGCTCTCATCGAAAAACAGAATTAGGCCAAACGTCGCCAGCACATGATCGAGGTGATCTCGGCCGTAGAGTCGCCGCATCACGATCACTTCCACGGCCATGCCGACGATCAGCGTTCCGGCAAGCGCCATCGCGACGCCGAGCAGAAAGCTGCCGGTCCACACCGAGAAAGTCGCGGCAAAATACGCCCCGATCATGTACAGCGAGCCGTGTGCCAGGTTGACGAGGTCCATGATGCCGAACACCAGCGTCAAGCCGGCCGCCAGCATGAACAACAGCAGGCCGAATTGCAGGCCGTTGAGGCATTGTTCAATGAATAGCGTCATGGCAGGCAGGCTTCACACATTGGCAAATTAAAAATGGCGGCAGCGCGCATGCGCCGCCGCCATTATTGACTACGCCCGCATCAGTTCGCCGGCATCTTGCACTTGGCGTGATGGACGTCCTGGAAATCCTTAACAATCGTTGCTGTCGTCCTCAGCACGTATTCGTCGCCGTCCTTCACGACATTTTGCAGATAGAAGTTCTGGATCGGAACGTGGTTGGGCCCGAACTTGAAGTTACCGCGCACCGACTTGAAATCCGCCTTCTCGAGTGCTCCGCGCACCGCGTTCTTGTCGGACAGATTGCCCTTGGTTGCGACTATTGCCGAATTGATCAGCATCGCTGCATCGTAGGACTGGGCGCCATAAAAGGACGGACGTAAGTTGTACTTCTTGCGGTAATCCTCCACGAACTTTTTGTTTGCGTCGTTTGGAAGGTCGTTCACCCATTGCTGCGCGCCCGGCACGCCGAGCGCAAGGTCCTTTTGCAGCGGGAGCGACAGCTCGTCGATCGTGAACGCAGTGTAGAGCGGGATATGTCCTTTAAGTCCGGCCTGCGCGTACTGCGTCAGGAACTGCACGCCCGCACGGCCCGGATAGAACACGAACACCGCATCCGGGTTGGCGTCTTTCACTTTGGCGAGCTCGGCGGAGAAGTCGAGCTGATCGGGCCACTTGGTCAGCTCCTGGCCAACGACTTTGCCTTTGAAAGTCGAGGCGACGCCGGCCAGCATGTCCTTGCCCGCGGCGTAGTTCGGACCGATCAAAAAGACTGTATTGACCCCCTTCTGATTCATATACATGCCCACGGACTGCGGCGTCTGGTCGTTGTTCCAGGAACTCGAGAACACGTACGGCGAGCACAGCTCACCGGCGATCTGCGAGGGACCGGCGTTTGCCGTGATCAGGAACGTCTTGGAATCTACCGCCGATTTCAGCGACGCAAGCAATACGTTCGACCAGATATAGCCGGTGAGAAAATCGACCTTGTCGGACTCGATCAGCTTGTCGGTCTTTTGCTTGCCGACTTCCGGCTTGAACCCGTCATCTTCGTAGATCACTTCCACCGGAATGCCGCCCATCTTGCGGCCGAGATGATCGAGCGCGAGCTCGAAGGAATTGCGCATGTCGTTGCCGATCACCGCAACCGGACCGCTGAACGTGCTGATGAACCCGATCTTGATTGGTTTCTGCTGGGCCACAGCCGGACCCGCTGCGAGCAGCAGCGCGGTGCCCGCGGCCAAAAGCGTTTTACGCATGTGTTCCTCCCCGAGGCCATTTCGGCCCGTGTTTTGGATGACCTAATTGTACCGAAGTCGGCGGCCATTGGTCCACCCGGAGAAAGTGTGGTCGGGCGTCCTGCTGGGCGTCCCACCGCATGCGACTTGTGCCCGTTGACCCAGTAGGCAGCGGCCTTGCAGTCTAGCCCGCCCGGTCCTGCCTAAGACCGCAGGAAATATAGTTCGAGGAATTCGTCCTTTGTCGAAAGCGCTCGATAAGACCTATGACGGCATCATTATCGGTGCCGGACACCACGGCCTGATCCTGGGCACCTATCTCGCCCGTTCCGGCCTCGACATTCTATTGGTGGACCGTCGCCTGACTTACGGAGGCGGCTTGTGCACGCGCGAAGTGACGCTGCCCGGCTTCTATCACAACCTGCATTCCATCAATCACTTCCACATTAGCGAGACGCCGTGGTTCAAGGATCTGAACCTGGGCGAACGCGTCACTTACATTACGCCGCGCTATGAATTCGGCCAGGCGCATCATGATGGAAGCGCTCTTGTGCTTGGGCGTGATCTCGAAGAATCGGTCGCCAACGTCGCACGCTTTTCGAAAAAGGACGCGCAAACCTTCCGCGACTGGAACCGCAAGGCGGAAAAGATCACGGCGCAGATCTTCCTGCCGGAGCGCTATGCCGAACCTTTGCCGAAGCAGGAACGCGAAGCGTTGCTCTCGCGTACAGCTTTGGGGCGCGAGTTTCTGGATGTGTCCAACCGGCAGCCGCTCGACGTCGTCCGCGAGTTGTTCGAGAACGAGCACGTGCGGTTGCTGTTCCTGTTCAAGGTATCGCTATTCGGCACCTGGCTCGTGGATACCCTATCGAAGACGTCTCCGATGGGCTCGGTGATCCGCGCCTTCGACCTGGAAAGCGGCTACCAGCTTTGCCAAGGCGGCTCATTCAACCTGGCGCGCGGCCTGATGGAGGCCTTTATCGCCGCAGGTGGCACGTTCCAGCCGCAGATGAACGTCGATCGCATCGTCATCGAGAATGGACGCGCCACCGGTATCGAGCTGCTTGGCGGCCTGACAGTTCGCGCCAGGCAATTCGTGGCTTCGACGCTCGACGTGCACCAGACTTTCGAGAGCCTGATCGGCCGCGAACAGCTACCTGCCGCATTCCTTAAGAAACTCGACGGCTTCCAGTACACTGCGTGGAGCCTGTTCGGGTTGCATCTCGCGCTCAACGAAAGCCCCCGTTTCGCCGCCGAAAAATTCGACCCGAACATCAACCGCTCGCTGAAATGGAGCATCGGCGCCGAGACCATGGAGGACCTGTTCTCGGCCCATCAGGACGTGCAGGGCGGCCGCGTGCCGAAGCTCGTGCAGTTCGGATCAGGGCCGCTCAGCCTGCTTGATTCGACACAAGCCCCACCGGGCAAGCATACGACTTATTGTTGGCACGTCATGCCGCTCAATCCCGATCTTGGCGGGCAGCGTTATGAGAACTTCAAGGAGGAGTTCTCCGACAAGATAGTAGAATGCTTCGCGCGCTACTGCCCGAACATGACGAACAGCAACATCCTCGGACGCTACGTCTACACCGGTCGAGAATACGTACAGGAAATGATCAACATGCGCGGCGGCGACATTTTCATGGGCGCATTCAACGCCGAGCAAGTCATGTATAATCACTTCGGCTATCGTTCGCCGATCCCGAATCTGTACAGCGCGGGCTCGGCCGGCCATCCGGGTGGCGCGATTTCCGGCGGTGCTGGCTACATCACGGCGGGCATCATCGCGAGCGATCTTGGTCTCAAGCCGTGGTGGACGCCCTGGGATGCGCGTGCCGCGCTGGAGCAGTTGCCGCAGCTCGAGCGGGGCGCGGCATGAGCGCCGAATTGCAGAATGTCGTGTTTCCCGGCCTGAAGGATCGCGTCATCATTATTACCGGTGCGGGCCAGGGCATTGGACGCGTGTTCGCAAAATCCTTTGCAAAGGCTGGAGCGCGTGTCGTCATTGCTGAATTGAACGAAAAGAAAGCCGCTGCGGTTTCAGACGAGATCATGAAGGCAGGAGGCCAAGCCCTCGCCGTCACGACAGACGTCGCCGACGAAGGCTCGATCGCCGAAATGGTCGAAGTGGTAGAAGATGAGTTTGGCCGCATCGACGTACTGATCAACAATGCCGGGGTCTTTTCGACACTGGAAATGCGCCCTTTCGACCAGATCCCGCTGGAAGAATGGGAACGCGTGCTGCGCGTCAATCTCACCGGACCGTTTCTTTGCGCACGGGCGGTCCTACCCGCGATGCGGCGCGCCAAGTGGGGCCGCATCATCAATGTGGCTTCGGGCGCCGTCCGGCTCGGACGACCGAATTACCTGCACTACATCGCGACCAAAGCCGCGCTCGCGGGCATGAGTCTGTCCATGGCACGCGAACTTGGCCCCGACAACATCACGGTCAATGCCATTCTTCCGGGCGCGACCTTCACCGAAATTGAACGCAAGACCGTCACGCCGGCGCAGAAGGAGCGCATTATCGCCATGCAATGCGTCCCTCGCGCGGAGGTGCCAGAGGATCTGGTTGGAGCGGTGCTGTTCCTAGCGTCCGAGGCTTCCGCTTTTGTCACGGGCCAGAGCATCAATCTCGACGGCGGAGTCACCGGATCATGAGCACGACCCCTACCGTTGCCGTTATTGCGCCGGGCAATATGGGCGCGGGCGTCGGCCGCCGTCTGACGGAAAACAAAGTCACAGTGCTGACTTCACTTGCGGGCCGCAGCGAGGAAAGCGTCAAGCGGGCACGCGAGGCCGCCATGCAGCCGGTGGAAGAGCGTGCACTCGCGGAAGCCGATTTTCTTCTCTCGATTGTTCCGCCCGGCGACGCCCTCAGCCTGGCGACCGGCCTTGCGCCCATTCTGACGGCGGCCAACAGAAAACCGATTTATGTCGAATGCAATGCGGTCAGCCCGGCGACGATGCAGAAAATTGCCGATGTGATCGCCAAGACCGGCTGCCCATTCGTCGGCGCTGGAATCATCGGCCCGCCGCCCAAGCCCGGCAGCACCAATACGAAAATTTACGTGTCGGGTCCGGCCGCGAAGGAAGTTACCAGGCTGAATGACTACGGGCTCATTGTGCGGTTACTCGACGGCCCGCTGACCGCGGCGTCCGCGCTCAAGATGTCCTATGCCGGTATCACCAAGGGATTCACCGCGCTCGGCACCGCCATGATGCTGGCCGCCAGCCGTGGCGGCTCAGCTGAGGCGCTGAAGGCAGAACTCGCCGAAAGCCGGCCCGACCTTCTTCGTTATCTCTCGAACCAGGTGCCTAGTATGTACTCGAAAGCTTACCGCTGGGTGGCCGAACTTGATGAAATCGCCGCCTTCGTCGGCGAAGAATTTCCCGAGCGGGACATGTTGCAGGCAGCCGCCAGACTTTACGACCGGATCGCCGAGGACCTCGATGGCGGAAAAGATGAAATCGGTGTGCTCGACCGGTTCCTCGGCAAACCATGACGACTGAAGTTCCCATTCTAGTCGACCAGCGCGTGGGCTATCGCGTCATCACGCTCAACCGGCCCAACAAGCTCAACGCGTTTAACGATGCGATGCACCAAGCCTTGCGCAAGGTCCTCGACGAGGCGGAGGCCGACGAAAGCTGCCGCGCGCTGCTGATCACCGGCGCAGGCCGTGGCTTCTGCACGGGGCAGGATCTCAGCGACCGGCTCGCCAAGCCGGGAGAAACGGTCGTGCTCGGCGGAGCACTGGAGGCGTACTACAACCCGCTGGTTCGCAAGCTGCGCGCATTACCCTTTCCCGTTGTTGCCGCGGTAAACGGCGTCGCTGCGGGCGCCGGCTGCAATATCGCGCTCGCCTGCGACATCGTGCTTGCGGCCCGATCGGCCAGCTTCATTCAGTCGTTTGCCCGTGTTGGGCTTGTACCGGATTCAGGGGGCACCTGGTTTCTTCCGCGACTTGTCGGTGACGCGCGTGCGCGCGGGCTCGCGCTCCTGGCCGAGCCGTTGCCCGCCGAAAAGGCCGAACAATGGGGCCTTATCTGGAAATGCGTGGACGACGCGGCACTCACCGGCGAGGCGCAGCGGCTTTGCGAGCATTTTGCAGCCGCGCCGACACAGGGCTTGGCATTGATCAAGCGCGCGCTTAATGCATCTGCGACGAATACGCTCGACGCCCAGCTCGACCTCGAACGCGATTCTCAGCGAAGCGCGAGCCTGACGCCCGATTACACCGAGGGCGTGCAAGCATTTATGGAAAAACGTAAACCGAACTTCATCGGCCGGAAGAAATGACACAGGTGAATAACAAAAAGGCATTGCGTGTCGGCCTCGCCGGCCTCGGTGCGGTCGGGCTCGAGGTGGCAAAACGCCTGATTGCAGGCGTCCCGGGCCTCACACTTGCGGCCGTGGCGGTGCGTGATGTGCAAAAGGCGCAAAGGGCCCTGCCCCAAGTCGGCAAGGGCATTCCCGTCCGCAAGGCCACCGAACTCGCAGACGACTGCGACATCGTCGTCGAGTGCCTTCCACCCGCTTTGTTCCGCGAGATTGCTATCAGCGCCATCGATAAGGGCCGTATCTTCATGCCGCTTTCGGTTGCGCAATTGCTGGAAAGCGGCGACCTCATCGATCGCGCGCGCCAAAAAGGCGCGCGTATCCTCGTGCCGACCGGAGCGCTCATCGGCCTCGATGCCGTCCGCGCCGCCGCCGAAAGCACGATTCATTCGGTCAAGATGGTAACGCGCAAGCCGCCGGCAGGGCTCGACGGCGCGCCATATTTGCGCGAGCGAGGGATCTCTGTGACCGGGCTGAAAGAGCCATTGAAAGTGTTCGACGGTACTGCACGCGAAGGCGCTCGCGGGTTTCCAACGAATGTCAATGTCGCAGCGGCACTCAGCCTCGCGGGAATTGGGCCGGACCGAACCCAGCTTGAAATTTGGGCCGATCCTGGCATCACGCGCAACACTCACACCATTACGGTCGACGCCGACACCGCGCGATTTTCAATGACGATTGAAAACATCCCGTCGGAGAACCCGCGAACAGGGAAAAGTGTCGCCCCTTCAACGGTTGCCGCCCTGCGCGCCCTCGTGTCCGAGCTTAAGGTCGGGACTTGAATTCTACACGCGCAGGAAAATTCTTCGATGGTAGAGAAAACCGGCAAGCGCGACCGCTAACGCAAGCCCGAGGACGTGTCCCAGAAATGCGCCGGTTCCGGAGGTTGTCACGCTGCTGATCCAGAGCGCGACATCGCCGCCGATCAAGCGAAATGCGAACGGTGCAAAGCCGACAATCCCGTTGATGAAATACAGGGCAATCGCATTCGCGCCGATCCACACGAACGGCGTGGCCCAAGATTTCCAGCCCCAGACATCGATGACTTGATGCGAAACGGCAAGAAGGATCATGCTGTAACCGCCGACAATCAACACGAATGACGACGTCCAGATCGCCTTGATGATCGGAAATTGCAGACCCCACAGGTGGCCGGTGACAATCAACGCGACGCCGCCCACGATGAGCCACGATGTTTTTTGCGCCGGCGGGATCCGTCCGTCCTTGAGCAAAAGGCCAGCCAGCACGCCGAGCACGCACGTGCCGATCGCCGGCAGCGTGCTCAGCAATCCTTCCGGATCGCGAGTCTCGTCCCACAGTCGCCCCGGGAGGAAGTGAACATCGACCCAGTTGGCGAGGTTGATTTCGGGTTGGTAGGAGGCAGTGCCGAGACCGGGCACCGGCACGAATGTCAGAAGGGCCCAATAACCCACGAGCAGAGCGACAACTGCAGCAAGCAAGCCACGCCAATCCAGATTGAGAAACAGGATCGATGCAAACAAATAGCAGACAGCGATGCGCTGCAGGATGCCGACAAAACGTATGTCGCTCAGCTGTTGGCCGACGCCGCCGTAATAAATGATCCCCAGCACGTACAGGACAAGTGCGCGCCGTAGCACGTGCAGGTGCGCCTTCGCCCTTCCCTCCCGTTCGACCAGCCGCGGCAGCGCAAGCACGATCGAAACGCCGGTAATAAAAATAAAGAGGGGAAAGATGAAGTCGTAGAAGCGAAGGCCTTCCCAGTCTGCATGAGTTATTTGTGTGCCGAGAAACTCGCCCACGGAATTGAGCACCGGGCCTTTGCCACGCAGCATTCGCTCAAGAGCTATCACCGCACCATCGGCGCCGATGATCCAGAAAATGCTGAACCCGCGCACCGCATCGACGGAAAGAACACGGCCCGTCTGCAATGCGAGAGGGACATCTGCGTAACGCATCGGGCGCCGCCAAATTGATTGCCGCGGGAAGCGGTGACCAGACGAGAACGGGTCAAAGGTGGAATTGGTTGCGAAACAAATACCGCCGCTCAGTCTAGCCCAGCTGTCCGAAGTCGCGGGGAATAACAGATCGGCAATCACCCCATCGTGATGCCGTGGGGCGCTAAGAATTCAGATTCAGGACGAGAACTCTACTGCGGTGACGCCGCAAAAGCGGTGTGTTTGGAATCGCACTGACCGGCCGGCGCCTGGACACGGAAATAGTTCCGCCCGACAAATGATTCGTCGTAGTGCCGCCATGACGTGCTGTGGTCCAAGGCCTGGACGCCCGCGAAGGTCACGGCGAGAACCGAACTTTCCATATCCCGCTTCTGCACGTCGAGGTTTTGCGGCAGCCGCGAGCTGGCATAGTCGACATAGTAGACCCGCCGCACGCAATTCGAATCCTTCACCGCATCGAGCGCCGCTTTCGCCGTCATGAGATGGTCCGAATGATCCTCCGGATTGATCCGCGGATTGGTTTCGGCGACATTGACCTGGATAAGCGCCGCCTTCCCGCGTTCATACGCGACGATCTCGCGCAACGTCGCGACCAGATCGTCCCAGCCGTGATAGGTCGTCGACCCGTCCACAGCGTGCAGAGTATCGTTCGCGCCGCTGCCAAGTCGCTTTAGTGATTCAAAGCCGGTAACGTAGTAGCCGTCGCCCGACCAATGGCCGTCCGGGACGCGCAGAAAATAGCCGACAGTGTTGCGATAGCTCACGCGGTAGATCGAATGGCCGTTGAACGTCATCGGCGCGGCAACCCGCTCGGCGGGCGCGGTACCGGCGTTGGCCATAAAACGGATCGCGGCTTCGGCACCGTTTTCGCGCGCCAGATAGAACGGGTGCTTGCGGCCGCCCATCCCGACGCCGAGACCGGCATCGCCGGCGGTGAGATGGACGAACACGGTTTTCGTCGCACCGCTGATCACGTCCTCAAAGGCGGACGGATTCATGAACAGCTGCCAGTCGTCCTCGTGAGCAGCGAAATAGAATGAGACCTTGTCGGGCCGCTTACTCTCCTGCGCCAGCGCCGGCGCTGTCGCAGAAACAGTGCCCGCCAAGCAAATGGCAATAATAAATCTCGGCACCGGCATCCCCGGCCCCCCTTGTCGTGTCGCCCCGATATTCAGCAAATAGGATACGAATTCATTGGCTGCAAAGAAACGACGCCGCGCTGACACCTGCTGTCGCACCCGGCCCAACGGCCGGTTTGACAAGTACATGCTTTATCGTTTGCATGCAAATAGTTAGCTCCGGCCGTGCTTGAAAGTTAACTAATGAAGCCTGCGCCCTTCATTCACCATGCGCCGAAAACCCTCGACGAGGCAGTCAAGATCCTGGCCGAAGTCGCTCCGCAGGATGGCCGGGTGCTGGCGGGCGGACAAAGCCTCGTTCCGATCATGGCCTTTCGGCTCGCCAAGCCCGGTCATCTCGTAGACATCAATGATGTTGCCGGCCTCGACAAGATCGCAAGCGACGACAAGTTTCTGACGATCGGCGCCTGTGTCCGCCATGCCGCGTTTCACAGGAGCGTAACTGACAATCCCCTCGGCCGACTGCTGAGAACCGTGGCACATCACATTGCGCACTATCCGATTCGAGTGCGCGGCACTTTCTGCGGAAGTCTTGCGCATGCCGACCCCGCGTCAGAATGGTGCCTCGTCGCGGCGACACTCGATGCGACGCTTGTCGCTAGAAGCACGCGGGGCGAGCGCACGATTGCGGCAAAACAATTCTTCACCGGCATCATGTCAACGGCACTGGCCGAAGACGAGTTGCTTGTCGAAGCCCGCCTGCCATTGTTGGCAAACGATGCCAGGTTCGGCTTCAACGAATTCAGCCGGCGCGCCGGCGATTTCGCCATGGCGGCAACACTGGCGACCTATCGCGTGCAGGCTGGCAAGATTTCAGATGCGCGCGTCGGCCTTGGCGGCGCGGAGCCGTCGCCGCGGCGAATCCCGGAAGCGGAAGCAGCCCTCAATGGCCAATCGCCGGGCGACAAGGTCTTCCGTGCCGCGGCGGAAGCCGCGGCGACCACGATCGATCCTCTTGAGGATCACCAAACAACCGCCGAGTACCGGCGAGATCTCGTGCGAGCCGTGGTCCGCCGCGCTCTCGAGAGCAGCACATCGTGAGCGCGCACGGCACCCGAGGTTCCGGCATGACCTGGGTGGGCCGCGCCATCCGCCGGCTTGAAGACCCTGCGCTCATAACAGGGCAAGGCCGCTTCACCGCTGATGCGGCGGCCGTGCATTGGGTCCGCTTCGTGCGCAGCCCGGTTGCTGCCGGAAAGCTGCGAAGCATTGGCTCACCTGATGGCGCCATAGTCGTTACGGCAGCGGATCTCAAAGGCGTAAAAAAGATCACGCCGATGCTGCACAAGTTCAACTATAAGCCGGTCGGGCAGCCCGTGCTTGCGGACGGCACCGTCCGCTTTATCGGAGAACCGGTGGCGGCCGTCGTCGCCGCAAGCGAGGAAGAAGCGGAGGACATTGTCGATCGGGTAGAACTGTCGATAGATGAAATGGCTTCGGTAGCCGACGCACGCGCCGCGCTCGACGCCAGTGCGCCACAGGTGCACACCGAAGCAGCCGGCAACGTTATTCTTGAAGGCAAGGTCAAGACACCCGACTTCGACGCGGCCTGGAACAACGCTTACAGGATCGTGAAAGTCGACGCGCGATCCCGGCGGCAAAATGCAACCCCGATGGAGCCCCGCGGCGGCCACGCCACCTACGACGTTGCGACCGGACGTGTGACGCTGACCTGCACGACCCAAATGCCGCACCTGACCCGCACCGCAATCTGCGACGTGTTGGGCATCCCGGAATCTGATCTGCGCGTGATCGCACCAGACGTCGGCGGCGGCTTCGGGCAAAAAATGTCGCTGGCGAGCGAGTACGTCGTTTTGGTCTGGCTCGCGCGCAAGCTCAAAAGCTCGGTCGCCTGGACCGAAGATCGTCGCGAAAATCTGATCGCGGGATTCCATTCGCGCGACCAGTACATCACGCTGGAGGGCGCCTTCGACAGGAACGCGAAACTGCTCGCACTCAGAACGGACATCGTCTCCAACGTCGGCGCCTATTCATGCTTCCCAACCACATGCGGGGTCGAGCCGTTGATGGCCATGGCGGAAATGCCCGGTCCTTACGATGTTCAGCAGTACCAGTGTCTCGCCCGCGGCGTCATGACGAACACCTGCACCATGGCGCCGTACCGCGGCGTATCGCGCCCCGTCATCACCTTTGCCCTCGAACGATTGATGGACAAAGCAGCGCGCGCCTTCAGCCTCGATCCGATTGCCATCCGCCGGCGCAATCTCATCGACAGGTTTCCCTACAAGTCGGCGATGGGCCTTGAATATGACGAGGCCACCTACAAAGAGACTCTGGAAATGGCGGTGAAGGCGATCGATGTCCCAGCCTTCCGCAAGCGTCAGGCCGAGGCGCGCGCCAAGGGCCGTCATCTGGGTATCGGCTTTGCGACTTTCTCCGAGCGGACCGGCTACGGAAGTCCAGCGTTCGCGGCCCGAGGCATGGAGATCACGCCTGGTTGGGAAACCGTGATCATAACCGTCGATCCATCGGGCTTTGTCGAGGCGCGCATCGGCTCCTCACCGCACGGACAGGGCCTGCGCACGACGCTGGCGCAAATCATCGCCGACGAGATTGGCGTCACGCCGGAGATGATCAAAGTGGTGCACGGCGACACCGATCGCGCGCCTTACGGATGGGGCACCTTCGCCAGCCGCTCGTTGGTGATTTCGGGCGGCGCGACCCTGATTGCCGCCCAGAAAATCCGGACCAAGCTTATTAAAATGGCGAGCCAGCTGCTTGAAGCGGCAGCCGATGACATCGTGCTCGCGGATGGAACGGCGAAGGTCGTCGGCACCGACAAAGCCATCGCGATCACGAAGCTCGCGCGCGAGGCATATACGCAGACTCACCGGTTCAAGGGCGAAATAGAACCCGGGCTTACCGAAACCGGGCATTACGATCCGCCCGGAACCTTTTCCAACGCGTGTCACGTCGCGATCGTCGACGTTGATGTCGAGACCGGCCATGTGAAGATTGAGAAATTCCTTGTCGCCGAGGACGCCGGGCGCATCATCAACCCGATGATCGCCGACGGACAGGTGCACGGCGGCATCGCCCAAGGCATCGGCAACGCGCTGTTCGAGGAAATCATCTACGACGACAACGGCGGAATCCTCACCGCCACGCTAGCCGACTATCTGCCCCCGACCGCCCACGAAATTCCGCCGATCGAGCTTCATCACATCGAGACGCCAAGCGTGAACTCCATCACCAGGGCCAAAGGACTGGGCGAAGGTGGCACCATCGGCGCCCCCGCCGCGATCATCAATGCGGTAAACGATGCGCTTTCCCCGCTCGGAGTGGAGATCGACGAGATGCCGGCAACTCCGCAGCGCATTCGCGCCGCCATCCGCAATGCGGAGAAAGCCGCATGAGCCAGAAAGCCGCGATCACGCTCAGTATCAACGGCCGCGACTACTCGATCGGTGTCGAGCCGCGGCGCACGTTGGCTGACGCGATCCGCGAAGATTGCGGCCAAACCGGTACCCATATTGGCTGCGAACATGGAATTTGCGGCGCTTGCACCGTGATCGTGAACGGCGAGCCGGTGCGGTCCTGCCTGATGTTTGCCGTGCAGGCCGACGGAAAAAAGATCAGAACCGTGGAGGGCCTGGCGCAAGGCGACAAATTGCACCCGATGCAGCAAGCCTTCATGGACCACCACGGCCTTCAGTGTGGATTCTGCACACCGGGCTTTCTGATGCTGGCGGTCGGCGTGCTCGAGCGCGAGCCCGACATCAGCGATGAAAACCTCATCGACGTGCTTTCATCGAATCTTTGCCGTTGCACCGGCTATCAGAACATCATCAAAGCGGTCCGCGCTGCGGCAAAAGAAATGCGAAAAGGATGAGCGGTTGCGCTCATGTCTGCTAAAGGAAAATTCGTTGGCCGTTCAGTCCCGCGCCTGGAGGATCGCCCGCTCCTCACCGGACAGGGCCGTTTTGCGGGCGACATCTCGTTCCCCGGCCAGTGGTATATGCGCGTCGTACGATCGCCGGTCGCGCACGGGCGACTGAAAGCGATCGATGCAAACGCCGCCCTTGTCCTGTCGGGTGTTCACGCCGTCTGGACGCATGCCGACATTGCCGACATTCCACCGATCGGCTTTCGGCTGACAGGTTTGGTGGAACTTGAACCCTACCGGCAGACAGCGCTGGCGCAAAGCTACGTGCGATATGTCGGCGAACCGGTGGCAGCCGTCTTCGCTGCTGATCCATACGTCGCCGAGGACGCAGCCGAGCTGGTGGACCTTGATATCGGGCCGCTCCCGGTGGTTCTTGATGCCGTCGGACCGCCAGGTCCGTTTGACGAGCATCACGACACCGAAACGTCCGTTATCGAAAAGAAATCCGGCGACGTTGACGCGGCCTTTCGTTCGGCTGAAATGGTCGTTGCACTCGATCTCGCAATTGGCCGGCACACCGGCGTGCCGATGGAAACGCGCGGGGCCATTGCGCGGTACGATGAAGCCAATGATGTTCTCGAAATGCATGGCGCCGCCAAGGTGCCGCATTGGAATCGCGACCGGCTCGCGCTCATGCTGGGCCGGCAGCCGGACAAGGTGCAGCTTTACGAGGGCCATGTCGGCGGTGGCTTTGGCATTCGCGGCGAAATGTATCCCGAGGATGTGCTGGTCTGCGCCGCCGCCCTGAAATTCAAAAGACCCATCAAATGGATCGAGGACCGGCGCGAGCATCTGATCGCGGCCAATCATTCGCGCCAGCAGCGACACAAGATCAGGGCCGCGATCAACAAAGAGGGCCGCATTCTCGGGATCGATGACGAATTCTTTCACGATAACGGCGCGTACATGCGCACGCACGCCGCAACCGTGCCCGACCTTGCTGCGGCCATGCTGCCTGGTCCCTATCGCGTGCCAGCCTATCGCGCGCGGGCACACATCCGGCTGACCAATAAGACACCGTGCGGCACTTACCGCGCGCCAGGCCGCTACGAATCCACGTTTGTGCGTGAACGCTTGATCGATGCGATTGCGGCGAAAACGGGCATCGACGCCATCGAGATCCGCCGGCGAAATCTGATCGACAAAAGCGCGATGCCCTACAGTCTGGGGTTCTCCACGCTTGGCACCGACGTCGTCTACGATTCCGGAGACTATGCAAAATTGATGGACCGCCTGCTCGCCGCGGCCGATTGGAAAGGCATGCAGCGCACGCTCTCGCGCCGCCGCGCCGCCGGCGAGAAAGTTGGCGCTGGCTTCGCCATGTTCGTCGAAAAAAGCGGACTCGGACCCTTCGACAAAGTCCGCGTCGAGGTGAACCCGAGCGGCACGGTCGAGGTGATCACGGGCGTGGCGTCGATCGGGCAAGGCGTGGAAACCTCCATGGCGCAAGTGTGCGCCGAAACGCTTGGCGTCGAATACACGCGCATCAACGTCGTGCATGGCCAGACCGATCGCATCGACAGGGGTATGGGTGCGTTCGCATCGCGCGTGACCGTGATGTGCGGCGAGGCCACGCGTATGGCGTCGGTCAAGCTGCGTGATGCCATGCTGGGCGCCGCGGCCGAATTGATGCAAACGACGCCTGACCTGCTTGACATCGTCGGCGATGAAATCGTGCGGGTGGGTAGCCCGGGGCCAACGATGAAACTCGCCGAGCTCGCCATGGCCAGGCCGGATGCCATGACCGCCGAAGCCGAATTCAGATCAAGCCATATGGTCTACCCCTACGGCGCGCACGTTGTGCAACTCCGGGTCGACACCGACACCGGCGCCGTGGTGATCGAGCGTTACCTTGTCGCCTTCGATATAGGCAAAGCTGTCAACCCGATGCTTGTGGAAGGTCAGATCATTGGCGGTCTTGCACAAGGACTGGGCGGCGCCTTGTTCGAAGAGTTCACGTATACGGACGGCGGCGATCCGCTCGCGGTGACGTTCGCCGACTACCTGATGCCGACCGCACGTGAAGTCCCTGCCGTCGAGACATTCGTAAGCGAAGACGCCCCAAGCCCGCTCAATACTTACGGCTTCAAGGGTGCCGGCGAAGGCGGGATCACGCCGGTTGGCGCCGCCATTGCGTCCGCAATCGACGACGCCCTTCAGCGTCCCGGCGCCGTAACACAACTTCCGATCACGCCCTGGCGGATCAAGGCGATGCTGCGCGCTCAGTAAAATTCCGGCGTTAACAAGGCTGGACCGGCTGACAAACCTTTGCGACATTAAGGCGCACATCACGCGCAAAATAGCGCCATGCGGCGATCCCGCCGTAGAAGGCGCAACGTCACCCCAGGAGGTCTCCATGTCGTTGATGCGTCTCTCAACGCTTTCCGCTCTTGTGTTCGGTGCCGCGCTCGCAATGGCGTCCACCGCAGCGCTCGCCCAGAATCGGACGTTCTCGTTTGCTTACGATCAGCCGAAATCCAGCGGTTACGGCGCGGGCGCCGAAATGTTCGACAAGAAGCTGAAAGAATTGAGCAAGGGTACGCTCTCGATCAATCAATACCCCAGCGCCCAACTCGGCACCGAAGCACAAACGATGCAGAAGGTGCAGACGGGCGACATCGACTTTGTGATGCTCTCGACGGCCAACGCCTCGACAGCACAGCCAGAGTCGGGTGTCTTCTCGATTCACTTCATCTTCCGCGACGAGAAGCATGCCATCAAAGTTCTGGGCGATCCGACGGTCATTGCCGCGATGAAGGAGCTCTACGCAGCCAAAATCAAGGGCGCGCACATGCTGGGATTGGGCTCGCAAGGCCTGCGGCACATCTACGGCAAAAAGCCGGTGCAGAAAGTTGCCGATCTCAAGGGTGTGAAGATGCGCGTGCAAGCCACAGTGACGGAAGATACGCTCTTCCCGGCTTACGGCGCCCAGGTGGTGCACATGCCGTTCGGTGAAGTCTATACCGCGTTGCAAACCGGTGTTGTCGACATGGCTGAGAACGGCATCAACAACTACTTGATCAACAAACACTATGAACCTGCCCCGGTCCTGTCTCTTACCGAGCATGAAGCCAACAATGCCGCTCTGTTCATCAGCGACAAGGCATGGAGCAGCCTGACAGACGAGCAGAAGAAATGGGTGCAGGCGGCTGCCGATGAAGTCAGCCAAAAGGAGCCGGCTGCCGCGTTCGAGCTTGAGCATCAGGCGCTGGCGAAACTTGAGAAGATGGGCGTAAAAATCGTGAAAGACGTCGACAAGAGCGGTTTCTCTCAGATCAGCAAACCGATCCAGGACAAACTCGCCTCAGACCTCGGGCCGCACGCCGTGAAGGTCCTCGGGCTCGTTCGCAAAGTCCAGTAGACTGCCCATTCCAGAAGGCGGGGAGCCCGGCTCCCCGCCTTGTCTCTCCCTCCACTTTGGAATCAGGCGATGCGGTTTGACGGGCTGGTCCTCAACGAACAGCGCCACCTGAAATGGCGCGCGCTTGATCCCCTCGAAAACCTGCTGATGATTCTGTGTGGAATTTGCATCACGGGCTTCAGCGTCGTCGTGCTTGGCGACGTCATCACACGCGCCATTGGCCATCCGTGGCTTCTTGCCCAGGAAACAATGATGGCTTTCTTCATCCATGGAATCTTTTTCGGCGTATCAGCTGCGACTCGCCGGAACGATCATCTCTATCTTGCGGTGCTCGCGGAATCGATGACGGGCAATCGTCGGCTCTTCTTTGAAATTTTCAACCGTTCTGTCGTTCTGTGCGTGGCGTTTTGCATGATCTATTTCGGCTACCTGAATTTTCTTGATGGCTTCAAAAGTCTGCGCATGCCGTCAATGACGCCCATCGCATGGCTTTATATCGCCATCCCGATTTGCGGGGTGCTCGTTGCGGTCTTCACAATCGAGCAGATGGTCAATGGCTGGCGACACGGATTTGCAGAACGCAAAGGTGCCCCACATCACGAAAGCGCCGGGGGCGAAGTCCTATGACCGGAAATGGCACCCTTATTATCTTGATGGGTTTCCTTTTTCTATTCCTGGGATACATGGGCGTGCCCGTCGCTTTTGCGCTGATCGCGTCGGTGCTCATCGTGACCATGTTCACGCCGGTCAGCGAGGCCTCGATGATCGCGCAGGTGTTCAATGGCATGGACGTCGAGGCGCTGCTGGCCGTGCCCTTCTTTCTTCTGGTCGGCGACCTGATGACATCGGCAAATGTGACAATTCGCATGATCCGGTTGTCGCAGACCATGGTCGGACACCTGCGCGGCGGACTGGCACAGGTGGTGACCTTGTTCAGCATGTTTTTCGCGGGCATTTCCGGATCATCAGCTGCGGACGTCGCGGTGCTCACCCGTACGCTAGCGCCGGAAATGGACCGTGAGGGCTATGACCGCGCCTTTACCGCCGCGCTGATTGCCTCCGCCGCGACCATGGCAAACCTGATCCCGCCGAGCATCATGGCAGTGGTCTATGGCGCAACCGGCAACGTCTCGATCGGCGGACTATTTCTTGGCGGTGTAGTACCGGGCGTGCTGGTCGGCATCGGCCTGATGATTTACAGCCATTTCTTCGGCCCAGTGGGCGTCAAGCGCCAACGAGCAACCTTCGGACAGTTTTCGACGGCCGCCAAGGAGGCCGCGGTGCCACTGATGATTCCGCTCATCATCATGGGGGGCATCCTGACCGGCAAGTTCACGCCCACCGAAGCCGGCGTGATCGCAGTCGCCTACATCGTTTTTATCGCAATTCCGCTGCTCAACTTGCGGCACCTGTACAACCTGCCACGCGATATGGCGCACACGGGTCTACTCTACTCGATTCCGTTGATCACGATCGGCGGTGCCTCGGCCTTCGGCTGGATGCTGGCCTATCTGCGCGGACCGGCGATGGTATCGGACTGGATTTCGACTGCCGCTGGCGGCGATCCTTTCATGATCATGCTGCTGCTGACTCTGCTGTTCATCATTGTCGGCGATTTCATCGACGCCGTGCCGGCGATCATTATATTCATGCCGTTGATCATCGACTTGACCAAGAACGCGGACATCAACCCTGTTCACATGGGCGTCGTCATCATAACCACTTTGGCGTTCGGGCTGATCACGCCGCCTTACGGCCTTTGCCTGTTAATGGCTTCGAAGTTCGTAGGCATCAAGTTCGCGAAGGCCATGTTGGCATCGCTGCCAATCTATATCGTGTTCTTCGCAGCGATCGCGTTCACCATTTACCTTCCGGACGTCGTTTTATGGCTGCCGAAGCATCTGTTGCCGCAATCGGTCGGCTGCTTCCCGAACCCAAACGGCACCGGCTATATCTGCCCCTAGGTCTGTACCATGCCTCCCATCGCGAGCAACGTCACGCCGAAGCTCCAGGCGCCCGCCGGCACCTGCGATACCCATATGCACGTCTACGATGGCAGATATCCGAAAGCGCCGACCGCAAAGTTCGTGCCGCCGGATGCACCGGTTTCGTCTTACCGCAAGATGTGCGCGCGCCTTGGCATCGAGCGCACCGTCGTCGTCCAGCCGTCCACCTATGGCAAGGACAATCGCTGCACGCTGGAAGCCGTCGCAGCGATCGGGGCTAACGCGCGCTGCATCGTTGTTGTCGATGAAAGCGTGACGGATGCTGAGCTTGACCGGCTGACCAAACTTGGCGCCCGCGGCATCCGCTTCTTCATGCTGCCTGGCGCGCCCCTGCCGTGGGAAGTTCTCGAAACCATGTCCGCGCGCGTGAGCCCGTTCGGCTGGCATGTGCAGCTGCAGCTCGATGGCCGCGACCTGCCCGACCGCGCAGCGATGCTCAAGCGGCTGACCAGCACGCTGGTGGTCGACCACGTCGGCAAGTTTCTCGAGCCGGTTCCGCTCGATCATCCCGGATTTAAGGTGCTGCAGAGCCTCGTCGACGGCGGCCGGACATGGGTGAAATTGTCAGCACCGTACGAAGTTTCGAAATCCGGCCCGCCGACCTACGACGACGTCGGCAAGCTCGCTAAAGCGCTGGCCAAGGCCGCGCCGGACCGGATGCTATGGGCGACCAACTGGCCGCATCCAACGCCGGGCGCGCCGGTGCCCGACGACGCCTGGATGCTGGACATGCTGCTCGACTGGATCCCGGACGAGGCGGCGCGCCGCAAAGCGCTGGTCGAAAACCCTGCGCAGCTTTACGGGTTCTGACCGCTACGGCTTGAAGTTCGGGATATATCCCTTTTGCGCGCGCTCGATGCGGCCCGCAAATGGCAGGCCAACATGGCCCGGAAAGACCAGCGCGCCACTTGAAGCGCAGTAGTCCAGCACCTTGAGGCGGCTCACACGCGCTTGCTCCGCGTCCGAATTTTTCGGAAAATTCCAGTCCGGGTAATAGACCTGCAGCAGGTGATGCCAGATATCGCCGATGAATGCCGCACGTTCGCCCTTGCTTTCCAGCTTGAAGAACACATGCCCCGGCGAATGGCCTGGCGCAAAATCGATCTCGATAAACTCGTTGAGCCGGCAAGGTCCGCCGCTTACCATGTCGGCCTTTCCGTGCTCGAGAATCGGAATCACGCACTCGCGGAACGTTCCGAGTTCCGCCGGCCCCTCCTTCGGATCGGCATCAACTTTCGAAAAATAGTCAACGTCGGGCTTCGAGAAGACGTAGCGTGCATTGGGAAAGGTCGGCACCCATTTGCCGTCGCGTTGCTGCGTATTCCACCCGACGTGATCGTGATGAAGGTGCGTGCACATCACGAGATCAATCTCTTCGGGCCGCACGCCTGCGACCGCAAGCCGCTCAAGATATGGCACGTTGAGCATGTGCCAGAACGGCCGGCCCGGTTTTACTTTGTTGTTGCCGCAACACGAGTCGATAAGGATTTTCTTGCCCCCGACCTGCAGCAGCCAGCTATGGACCGCGAGTATGATCTTGCCGGTCGCAGCCTCGTAGTGATGCGGGGCCAGCCAGCTTTTGTGCTCCGCGAGCAGAGCATCGGTGAAGTTCGGAAAAATGTCGCGGAGAGAATAGCCCGGAAGATTTGTCTCTTCGACACGCGTGACGGTGGCCTGACCAACTTTAAACAATTGCTCTCTCCGCGGAAGGTCAGGCCAATTTGCGCAACAGCTTGACCACCATCCGCTGCTCTTCCGCGGTAAGCGGCGTCAGGGTCGCGGCGGTTATGCCGGCGGCAACCTGCATCGCGGCCTCGGTTGAGCGGCGCCCGCGATCGGTGAGCGCGACCGCCCGCCGGCGGCGATCTTTGGGATCGCTAAGCGCCGTCACGAGGCCGCGCAAATGCAGGCGATCGACCACACCCTTGATGGTCGCCGCGTCGAGATAGATGAGTCGACCGAGATAGTTCTGCGAACACGGGCCAACCTCGTAAAGCTTGGCAAGCGCTGCGAATTGCGTCTGCGTGAGACCCTCGATCATGCGCGAGGTGAAGATCGACGTATGCCGTTGCATCGCGACACGCATGAGAAACCCGACCTGATCGTCAAGCACATAGCGATCTTCAGATATGTCGGGCTGGGCCACGACTTTCAGTTTTTCATGCCGCAATGTTTTCATGGTCCTCTTCCACCTGAACGACGCCATCCTACACCGTCAGATAAGTCCTTTGCACCTCCGGGCTGGCGTCGAGCTCGGCGAGCGAGCCCCGCCAGTGAATTTGACCCTTTTCCAGAACGTAGACCCGGTCCGACACGAGGCGGGCAAAATGGATGTTCTGTTCCGATAGCAGGATCGACAAACCCTGCTTTTTCAGCTCGAGAATTGTGTTCGCCATCTGCTCGACAATCAGCGGCGCCACGCCTTCGGAAGGCTCATCGAGCAGGACCAGAAGCGGATTACCCATCAGTGTGCGGGCGACTGTGAGCATTTGCTGCTCACCCCCGCTCATGCGTCCCCCGAGCCGGTCAGGCATTTCGGCCAGATTGGGGAACAGCTTGAACAGCTGCTCCGGTGTCCATGACGGAGCCGGTCTTCCGTCGGCAAAATGCCGCGTCGGCTGGCGGCCGACATCGAGATTTTCCATAACCGAGAGGTCGACAAAGATCCGCCGGTCCTCCGGGGTGAATCCGAGCCCGCGCCGCGCAATTTCGAATGGCTTTCGGCTCGAGATGTCCTCGCCGTTGAAATGCACAACACCCTCGCGGCGCGGAACAAGGCCCATGATCGTTTTCATCGTCGTGGACTTGCCGGCGCCGTTGCGTCCCATCAATGCCACGACCTCACCGCGATTCACCTCGAAGCTAAGGTCGTAGAGAATCTGCGCGGCGCCGTACCACGCACTCAGGGAGTCTACCGTGAGCATAGGATCGCTCATGGTGTCACTCCCGCGAAAGTTTTGCCGGTTCCGAAATAAACCTCGCGCACCTGCGGGTGGTCGCGGATCGAGGCAGCATTTCCATCCGCGATCAGGCGGCCGCGCGCCAGCACAATGATGCGATCCGCGAAGGAAAATACAACGTCCATCGAATGCTCGGTGAACAGCACCGAAATCTTCCGATCCACGACGAGCTTTTTAACCAGCGCGATCAGGTCGTTGCGCTCGCGCGGTGCCATGCCAGCGGTCGGCTCGTCCATCAGCAGAAGCCGCGGCTCATTGGCGAGCGCAATGGCAAGCTCGATACGCTTGATGTCACCGTAAGCGAGCTCGCGGCTCGGCCGATCCGCCGCCTCACGCATTCCGACCTGTTGGAGCAGATTAAGGGCGCGGTCACGATGCATCTCCGCTGCCACGCGCCACAACTGGTAGGTCTCATGCCCGTGCGAGATCAGTGCCATCTGCACATTCTCGACAACCGTCATCGAACTGAACGTCGCAGCGACCTGAAATGTCCGGCCGACGCCGAGCCGCCAGACCGCACGCGGCTCGAGACCCGCAATGTTGCGGCCCTCGAATAAAATTTCACCGGAATCGGGAGCGAGCTGCCCATTTATCATGTTGAAGCAAGTCGATTTGCCCGCCCCGTTGGGCCCGATCATCGCGAGAAATTCGCCCTGCGCGATCTCAAAGCTGACATTGTTGACGGCGCGGACACCGCCGAATGCCTTGGACAGCGAGCGGACAGCGAGCACGCTCACGGCTTCGCCTCCGCTCTGCGCCAAATCGACGAGAACGCGCCGACTATGCCCTGCGGGAAAGCCAGAACGAGAATTAGGATTATGATCCCGAGCAGCGCACGCCAATACTCGGTCTGGCGCATGACGGTGTCCTGCAGCGTGGCAAAGACTGAAGCGCCGACGATCGGCCCGGTCAGGGTCTGGATGCCGCCGAGCAGCACCATGACGAGGCCGTCGATCGAACGACCCACGTGAATCGTCTCAGGCGAGATCGAGCCTTTTGCAAAGGCAAAGAGCCCGCCGGCGACACCGCAGACAGCGCCCGCAATGGCAAAGCCCAGCCAGTGTGCACGTTTCACGTCGATGCCGATGGCCTCAGCCCGCAACGGCGAATCGCGGCCGGCACGCATCGCATAGCCGAAGGGTGCGAACAGGAAACGACGCAGCATGAGGACACCAATCACGGCGAGCACCAGGGTCAGCAGGAAATAGACCCGGGCTTTGTCGAAAGGCGGCGGCGGCCATACTCCAATCACCCCGTTCGAACCGCCGGTCAGCGCTTCCCATTGGAAGACCAAAGCCCAGACGATCTGTGCAAAAGCGAGCGTCAGCATCGCGAGATACACGCCCGAGAGCCGCACCGCGAACCAACCGAACAACAGCGCCCCGGCAAGCGCGACGAGCGGCGCTGCGACGAGCGCAAGGCCCATGGGAACGGCCAGCCATTTCACCAGCAGTGCCGCACCATAGGCGCCTAGGCCGAAATAAGCGGCATGTCCGAATGAATGCATCCCGCCCGGACCCATGATGAAGTGCAGCGAAGTCGCGAAGATGATGGCGATCAAAACGTCGATGCCAAGGATGAGTAGATACGGCGATCCCTGCGCCAGCAGCGGCAAGCAGAACAACAGAACAAGGATGGCAGCGCCGAACATTTTCAGAGCAGGCGTCGCCGGTCGGATCGGGTCTTCCGGCTCGGCGACCGAGCGGACCTGGCCCTGCGGGCGGCCGAGCAGTCCGTAGGGGCGCACGATCAGCACCACCGCCATCACTAGAAATTCGGCAACAAGTGTCAGCTTGGAGAAGTTCACGGTCACAAAGCCGAGGTCGACCACACCGATGGCGATGCAGATCGCCTTCACCTCGGCGATGATCACCGCAGCAAGATAGGCTCCGGTGATCGACCCCATGCCACCGACGACAACGACCACGAACGCGTCACCGATCGCGACCAGATCGGTGGCAAGGTTTGCGGGCTCGCGGGCAACCTGCAGGGCGCCACCAAGGCCCGCAAGCATCGAACCCAACGCAAACACGGACGTGAACAGAAGTGCCTGGTTGACGCCCAGCGCACTCACCATCTCTCGGTCCTGCGTGGCAGCGCGCACCAGACGGCCGAAACGACTACGGGCGAGCACAAAATGCAGCACGAGCAATACGAGCGGGCCGATGATGATGAGGAACACATCATAGGTCGGCAGCCGCCGTCCAAGAACCTCGATCGATCCGCGCAAACCCGGGGCGCGCGGGCCAAGCAGGTCTTCTGGGCCCCACAGCCAAAGTGTCGTGTCGTTGATGATCAGCACCAGCGCGAAGGTCGCGAGCAGCTGGAACAGCTCAGGCGCGCGGTAGATGCGCCGCAAAAGCCCGACCTCGATGAGCATACCGACAACGGCGATAACAAGCGCCGTCGCGACTATGCCTCCCCAAAACCCGAAGGCTCCGCCGATGTGCGTCGCGAACGAGTACGCAGTGTAAGTCCCCAGCATATACAGGGACCCATGCGCGATATTGATGATGCGGGAGACGCCGAAAATCAGCGAAAGGCCGACCGCGACAAAGAACAGACCTGAGGCGGTGGAGAGCCCGTTGAGCGCCTGAAACAGGAATGCGCTGAAAGTCATAAAAAGTCACCTCTCCCCGCAAGGCGGGGAGAGGTTAACGAAGGACACCACGAACGAAAACTAGTTCGATTCGACAGGCCGGAGTTTCTTCACCTCCTCGTCGCTCGGCAGCACGGACGCGCCGTCGACATATTTGAAGTCGGCCATGGTGCCCTTGCCGCCCTCGAGAACGATCTTGCCGACATAAGCCCCCATCGTCCCCTGATGATCGCTGGCGCGATAGATGAAGGGCCCGAACGGGCTGTCGACCTTGAGGCCCTTGAACGCCTCGACCAGCTTCTCGGTATCGGTCGACTTTGCCTTGGCAATGCCTGCGGCAAGCGAGTGCATCGTCACATAGCCAACGACCGAGCCGAGACGTGGATAGTCGTTGTATTTTTTCTTGTAGGCGTCGACGAAGGCTGTGTGCTCTTTGGTCTTGATCTTGTCCCAGGGGTAGCCAGTGACAACCCAGCCGACCGGCGCCTCGTCCTTGAGCGGATCGAGATATTCGGGCTCGCCGGAAAGCAAGCTGACCACGGTGCGGTCCTTGAACACGCCGCGGGTATTGCCTTCGCGCACGAACTTGGCGAGATCGCCACCGAACAGCACATTGAAAATCGCATCCGGCTTCGCATCGTCGATCGCCTGTGCGACCGCACCGGCGTCGATCTTGCCGAGCGGCGGAGCCTGCTCGGTGACAAATTCGACGTCGGGCTGCGCTTTCTTCATCAGCATTTTGAAGTTTTCTGCCGCAGACTGTCCGAACTCGAAGTTCGGATAGACCAGCGCCCAGCGCTTCTTCTTCGCGCCGGTCGCAGCCGGCATCAGCATCGCGACCTGCATGTAGGTCGTGGCGCGCAGACGGAACGTGTATTTGTTGCCATTCTGCCAGGTGATCTTGTCGGTAAGTGGCTCCGCAGCGAGGAAGAAAACTTTCTTCTGGCCTGCGAAGTTCGTCACCGCGAGGCCGATGTGGGACAGGAACGTGCCCGCAATCATCGCGACGCCTTCGCGCGTGACCAGCTCTTCGGCGACGCGCACGGCTTCACCGGGATTGGCACCATCATCGCGCGAAATCACCTCCAGCTTCTTGCCGAGGACGCCGCCTTTGGCGTTGATCTCCTCGACCGCCATCTCCCAGCCCTTCTTGTAAGGGTCAAGGAAGGCCGGCTGCGCTTTGTAGCTGTTGAGCTCGCCGATCTTGATGGTCTCTTGCGCCTGAACCTGGAATGAAAGGCCGGCGGCGACGCTGCCGACGAGCGCAAGAGTGAACACGTGACGCATCGGTCTCATGACTTAAGCTCCCTGCGTGGCGGCTGACCGCGCTTCTGGCGCGCGCCGCGATTGTCAACGTTCTGTCGCCTGCGGCGGGCGAACTTATTTGTGCACAAATAGTCCAACCGGCGGGCCAAACTTGTCAAGCGAAGCAACGTCGCTGAACCCCCATTTTGGGATGGCCGACTAGCCTTTTGGCTTGTCGCGGAAGCGGTCCATCAATGGTTTGTCCTGGCCGCCGTCGATCTCGATCATGGTGCCGTTGACCATTCCCATCAGCGGGGACGCGAGCATGGTGACGAGGTTAGCCACCTCCTCGACCTCCGCAATCCTGCCCATGGGAATCGACGCCGGGGCGAGCTTGTCAGCCTCCTCGTAGGAAATCTTCATGTCGCGCGACATTGCCTTGACCAGGCCCGCCCATCGTTCGGTTCGAACGGGCCCAGGATTCACCGCGACGAAACTGATGCCGTTCTTGCCGTATTGCCCGGCCAGCGACAGCGTCAGGTTCTGGCCGGCGGCATTTGCCGCTCCCGGGCAGATCTCCCAATAAGAGGGCTTCACGCCGTCATTGCCGATCAGGTTCACGACCCGGCCCCCGCCCTGCTTCACCATGATCGGCAGCACGTAGCGCAGGCAGCGCACATAGCCCATGAACTTGAGCTGGAGACCTTTCTCCCAGTCGTCTTCGCTCAGATGCTCAATGACGCCGCCGGCTGCCGAGCCGGCATTGTTGACCATGATGTCGACCCGGCCGAGCGCCTTGTGGCCCTGCTCGATGAAGTTTTTCGCGTCTTTGTCCTGACGCAGGTCGGCGGCGACCGCGACAACTTTGCGGCCGGTCGCCTTGGCAATTTCGCCGGCAGCCGCATCCAGCGGCTCCTTGCGCCGTGCGCAAATAGCGACATCGACGCCTTCCTTCGCCAGAGCCAGCGCGATCCCCTTCCCGATGCCTTCGCTGCCGCCAGTGACCAGCGCGGTCTTGCCCTTGAGCTTGAGGTCCATCGCTCTCTCCCGGTTTTTAGTGTGGCTTGTGCGCGAGCCAGCGGCCCGCTTCAGCATCCGCAAACAGTTCGGCTAGCGCGGCGTTGAATTTTTCTGGCTCTTCGCTGGTGAGGGTATGGCCGGTGCGCGGGACGATCATCAGCCCCGCGGTTGGCACCGTGCGCCGCAGGAAAATGCTGGCGTCGACACACCAGTCGTCCTCATCGCCGACAATAATCAGCAGGGGCACTGAAAATTTCTTCAGGTCCGCTTCCATGTCCCAAAGCGTCGGCCGCTTGGCCTGCAGATTGAGCATGGTCAGCGAGTGACCTTGCGCAGAGTGTTCGCCCAGGATCCGCACGAATTCCGCGTAACCCCGCGGGTCCTTGTTCTTGTGGGCCTGACGCGTTGGGCCATCAGCGTAACGTGCCGCAGCAGCCTTGATGTCAGTAGATGCAAACATCGTGCCCGTCTCGCGAGACGCTGCGCGGGTTTCCTCCACGACCTTCCTGTCCGCGCTCGACCCGTAGCCGCAGCCTGCGGCCGTCATTGAGATGCAGCGTTGTGGATGTCGAACGCCGACAAGCAGTGCCGTCAGCGAGCCCATCGAGTGACCGACAATGTGCGCTTTGTCGATCTTGAGCGCATCCATGACTGCGGTGACGTCGTCGCTAAAACAGTCCTGACTGTATTTGTCCGGATCGTTGGGAATATCGGATGGCGGATAGCCGCGCTGGCTGTAGGTGACGCAGCGGTGCGAGCGCGAGAAGCGCCGCATCTGTGGCTCCCAGGTGCGGTAGTCGGCCGCATACTCGTGCACAAAAACGACCGGCGTGCCCTGCCCCGCCTCCTCGTAGTAGAGCCGCGTCCCGTCTCGCGCGGTGATATGCGGCATCACGTCCTCCATTCGCAACCGGCCAATTATTTGCACGCAAACGAAAGCGGAGTAAAGTCGCGCTCGCCTTCGAGCAAGCTGACGCGCAAGATCACCGCTCGAAATATGCAAGGGGGAACGTCATGACCAAGATGTCTCGACGGGGATTTGCCGCGGTATCCGCGTGCGTGGCGGCACTGACTTTCAATTTCGCACTGAACGCGCAGGCGCAGCAGAAGCCGGTCATCAAAGTGTCGAGCCTTACCTTGCCGGTGTTCAACCCGCTGGTGTGGAACATCATGAAGGCGCGCGGCATCGACGCCAAACACGGCTTCGAGCTCGATGCCAAGGCCTATCCATCGATCTCCGCTTTCTACGCTGCGTTTGCCACCGGCGAAACCGATGTGCTCATCGGCGGCCCCACGATCCTGCAGAAGCTTTATCAAGAAGGCGTGCCCGTTCGGATTATCGCGACCGGCTTCACGCTCGCCGACCTCGTGATCTTTGCCAAGGACGACAAGATCAAGTCGCTCGCCGACCTCAGGGGCAAACAACTTGCCATCGACATGGGCGGATCGCAGTTCCAGGTGACGAAGATATATGCGAACGCCAAGGGCATCGATCTCGGCAAGGACATCATCGCTGTGAACGCGAACTTTGCGGTCGCGCGTGCGCAACTCGAAGCTGGCCGCGTCGATGCCGCGCTGGTGATCGAGCCGCTTGCAAGCATCACTGCCAGGCAAAATCCCGATTGGCACGTCATCTTTAATGGCGCGCAGGGCTGGAAAGAAATAACCGGCAGCGACGGCTGGGAAATCGTGACCGCCATGCGTGCTGACGCGATTGCAAAGAATCCAAAAGCGCCGCAGATGCTGCTCGCGGCATTGCAGGACGTCGCCGACGTCATGCACAAGGATACGGCCGCGGGCGACAAGATCGCCAACGAGACGCTCAAACTGCCGCCCGGAATCCTCACCGCCGCGGTGGAAAGCAAACGGCTGCAGATGATCATCAAGCCGGCATGGGATCCCGCGACGCGCAAGTCCATCACCGACATGATGGAGCGGGCGGTAAAGGCCGGCTTCTACGAAAAGATGCCTGACGAAAAGATCATCTATACGCCGTGAGCGCATAGCTGCAGTTTCCGATGAGCACGGAGCATCGCGAGTCTGCCCCGGTCCTGATCTTTCCGCGTCAGACCCTCGTCTCCCTGCTCGTCTTCGCGCTGGCCTGGGAGGCCCTGTCGCATCTGGCGCCAGCACTCGGGATTCCACCCTTCGCGATTCCGAGCATGCTGCGGATCGCGAAAGCGATCACAACCATCACGCCTATCGATATCGCGGTCACACTGGCGCGCGTCATCGGCGCGCTGATCGTTTCCTTTGTGCTGGGCATTGTCCTGGCCATGGCGATGTATCGTTCCGATACGCTCGAAAAATATCTGCACCCGATGATCCGTATCCTGATGGCGGTGCCGGTCGTCTCCTGGATTCTGTTTGCCGTGCTGTGGTTTCCAGGCGTGGAATTTCGCATCGGGTTCGTCCTGGTCGTCGTTTGCGGCCCGGTTTTTCTGGTCGATACGCTTGACGCCATGCGGTCGGTGCCGCGCGAGCTGCGGCAGATGATGCGCTCGTTCCGGCCGACGACCCTGCAGTTTTTTGTGAAGCTGATGCTGCCGGCAATCGTGCCAACGATCTTCACCAGCTGGAAGGTCAACATCAGTCTGGCGATCCGTGTGGTCACCATCGCCGAGCTGGTGGGTGCCGTCACCGGCATCGGACACCAGCTGTCGGTAGCGCAGGAGCTGTTCTCAGTCGCAGACGTCTTCGCCTGGACTATTGTGCTGGTCGCGCTGCTGTTCCTGCTCGAAGCTATTGTGGCGCGCATCGAAACGCGCCTGTTGCGGTGGCGCGCATGAACGGACCGCCGCCGATCAGCGTCACCGGACTTCGTAAGGTCTTCCGGCAGGCGACCACCGGACAGTCGGTCGTTGCGATCGAGCGGCTCGATCTCACCATTGCGCCGCGCGAGGTCGTGGCGATCGTCGGGCAGACCGGCTGCGGCAAGTCGACGTTCTTCGACCTGATGATCGGGCTCGAGGCTCCCACTGACGGCGCCATCCATATCGGCGACAAGAGCCCGCACACCGATTTTGACTTCTTCCGTGGCCGCATAGCGACCGTTTTCCAGCAAGACCGGCTGCTGCCCTGGCGTTCTGCATTCGACAATGCGCGCCTCCCGCTTGAGCTCATCGGCGTACCGGAGGTTGAGCAGCGCGAGCGCAGCCTGACGTGGCTGAACCGGCTCGGTCTCGGCCAGTTCACTAATGCTTATCCGCACGAATTGTCCGGTGGGATGCGCCAGCGCGTGGCAATCGCGCGTGCCTTTTCCGTGCAGCCTGAGATTCTGCTCGCCGATGAGGCCTTCGGCCATCTGGACGAAGTGACGGCGGCGGAGCTACGAGAAACCTTTCTCAAACTTGCCCGCGAGTGCGGCTCGACCGCGATATTGATCACGCATCAATTGGAAGAGGCGATCAGTGTCGGTGATCGGATTGTCGTCTTTGGCAAATCGGCAAAGCTGCTTGCCGATATTCACGTCAAACAATGGCCCAAGACAAAGCACGCATTGCTGCGCGAGGCGATACAATCGACGCTGCAGGGCAACGCGCCCGACCCGAGGCTGACGCTAACCTAGCGGTGCAGGATCGCCTTTGCGGCGTCGCCGACTGCCTCGACTTTATCGTCGACATCAAGGAAGCAGACGATCCGGCAGGGACATCCTTCGAGGCCTTCGTAGCGCCAAGGAAATGCGCCGATCACGCATCGCTTGCCCAGCATCATCTCGATGTCGCCGCCGAGATTCTCCGCATGCAGGAGACCTTCCTGGAACGCCCAATTGTGGAACGGAAACACGTCTGCCGTAACCTTCCGGCCGGATTTCTTGTGCGTGTATTCAAAGGTCCCGAAAAATTCGCCAGGCGTCTTGCCGTGCTTTTTCGTGAACTCCTCGGCGAGGTCGGGCCGCATGTAACGGATGGATGTGTTCATGGCGTGGTCGCAGGAGCCGGTGTCCATGCCCCACCACTTGATTTTCTTCTTGAACATCCAATGCAGCGTGTCGAGACTTGGGCCGGGGTGATAGCAAAAGTATCGAACCAGGTCCTGCTGCGGTTGCCCTTCATAGTGTTTGTGCCATCCGGTATGCAGAATGAGGATGTCGCCTTCGCGAATGTCCGCGCCACTGCTCTCGATGATCTCCGGCGTGATCACTGCCCAGTCGTGCATGTGCTTCGAAATGTCGACGACGACGCCACGATTGACCAGATAATCGAGCGGCAAATGGGCCATGTCACCTTTGTTGTTGTCAGTCGCGTGCATTGCTCCGTCGAAATGTGTGCCGACGTGCAATGCCGTATCGATACGCTGTGCGACGATACGCACCGTCTGTAGATTTTGTGCGTAATACATCTTGTTGCCGGCATAGCCGACCCAACCCGGGGTATGCACATTCATAACGTGAGAGAGATCGACGATTTTCATCGGATGGCCCTGAGCGCAGATACTTGATGGCGCTAATCGATCATAGAAGGCCGCGCAGCGCCAGATGGGCACCGAGCAGTACCAGCCCGATGAAGAACCACAGCCTGAACGTTTCCGCGCGCACCCGTCCACGCACCAACTGACCGAGAGCCATACCCACGAGCGCAGCGCCAAGCGCGACAGCAGACGGCCCGGCAAGCGACGTACCGATCTGTCCGGCATAGGCAAGCGCCATCGCAAGCGTCACCGTTGAAACGGTAAACGAGAGGCCGAGCGCCTGTACGAGCGTGTCCCGCTCGAACTGCAGGGATTGGATGTATGGCGTGCCCGGCATCACAAATATGCCCGTCGCTACGGTGATAGCGCCGGTGGCCGTCCCCATGAGGAGACCGAGCCATATTTCCGCGTGATGCGGCACCTTGAGGTTCACATTGACGAGACCGAGAGCCGCATAAACGGCAAGGGCCAGTCCGAGCCAGACCGTCGCTTGTCCCGAATCGTCATGCGGTAGCAGCACAACACCCGCGAGCGTGCCGGCGCAGATTCCGGCGAGCATCGGCCACAGGCGGCGCGAAAGCACTAAGAGCCCGCCGCCCGCCGCCGCTTGCCAGACATTGGTGATGAACGACGGCACAACAAGAATTGCGGCCGCCTGCGCCGGTGACATAACTAATCCAAGCAACCCAATCGAGACCGTAGGCAAGCCAAGCCCGATTACGCCTTTGACAAAGCCGGCCAAAAGAAAGGCGCCGGCCGTTGCGGCAATAATTATGGCTGAGTCCACCTCGGTTTCCTTTCACGCGCACTGGACATTGCGCAATGTTGTGGCTTCACACAATGCGCGTCAGAGCAACCCAACGTTTTCCTTCCGCGAACCCATTTCGTTGCCGCGCAATGCAGTTCGGTGCCATACTTTCGGTCCCGACAGCTGCCGGAGCAAACTCGCATGCCTGAAGTGTTCGTCGCGAAGGCCACGCAATTTCCCGATGGCGAACGCAGAATCGTCAGCCATTCCGGCCGAGAGATCGGCGTCTTTCACTGGCAGGGCAAGTTTTACGCTTATGAGAACTTATGCGTGCATCAAGGCGGGCCAGCCTGCGAAGGCATTATGATGCATAAGGTCGAGGACGTGATCGGCCCCGACCGCAGCTGGCTGGGTCAGAAGTTTTCAAGCGACGAAATTCATTTCGTGTGCCCTTGGCATGGATACGAATATGATCTCAAGACTGGCGAATGCGCTGCCGATCGCAGCATGAAGCTGAAAAGCTTTGAAGTGGTTCGGCGTGGGGAGGATATCTATGTCGTCGCAAGCTGAACCGATTGTGCCGGCTGGCCCACCGCTGAGCGATACGGACATTCAAGACATGCTTGCAAAATCAGTGCGGCTCTACGCTGAACGAGCCGCTGAGCGTGAGGGCGAATTATCGGCTTTCGCACCGGACGCAGCGACAGCGACCGAAGTCATGGTGACGGTCACGGCCATGCTCAAGGCCGTGAACCTGCAAGTGTTCGAGCTGGGCATGTGGCAAGCTTGGTCCGGGAGATAAATATGGACCTTCCGCTTTCCGATTTCCGCCGCATGGAGGTCGAAGAATTCGACACCAGCAAGCTGCTGGCGCACGCCTCGAAGCAGGCCGCCGAACGCGGCTACAAGAACTTCCCGATCGTCGACGTGGATTCGCACCACTACGAAAGCGAATCAATCGGTGAAATCCTTGACTACATGGACGATCCGGTGCTGCAGCAACTCGCCCGCAGCGCACGGCAAGCGAATGCGAAGAGCGTTGGAATGCTGCCGGCCGGCGTCGGATACCAGGATATGGGTGGCCGCGTGATGCGTTACGCGACGCGGGGAATGGAAAAAACTGAAGCGGGCGTGCAACGCGACATTGCGTTGACGCGACGCTGGATGGACGCGATTGGCATCGACGTGGCGGTGATGTTTCCGACTCCAATGCTTCAGCTTGGCTTGCACCCGCAGGTCGAGGTCGAGGTTGCGCTGGCGCGCGCGTATAATCGCTGGCTCAGTGAACGGGTGCTTGCTCACGAGCCGCGTATCCGCTCGATGCTTTATCTGCCGTTCAACGATACGGAAGCTGCGTACCGAACCGTCCTGGAATTCGGACAGACGAAAGGCGTCGTCGGCTTCATGGTGACATCGGCGCGGTATCGCCCGGTCCATCACAATTCATACATGAAGACCTATGCGCTTCTCGAGGAGATGGGCTTACCGCTCGCTTTCCATGCCGGCTACAACTGGAATGATCAGACCGTCGGCATGATGAACCGCTTCATCTCGGTTCATGCGCTCGGCTTTGTTTTCTACAACATGGTGCATCTGGCCAACTGGATCACCAACGGCCTGCCGGAGCGGTTTCCGAAGCTTAAAGTATTGTGGGTCGAGAGCGGGCTCGCCTGGGTGCCCTTCATGATGCAGCGCTTTGATAATGAATTCATGATGCGCTCATCCGAGGCGCCGGCGCTTAAGAGAAAGCCGAGCGAGTACATGCAGGACATGTATTTTTCATCGCAGCCAATGGAAATGGCCGACATGGCGGCGCTCGAGCAGACCTTCCGCATGATCAATGCCGAAACGCAATTGCTTTATTCGTCGGACTATCCGCATTGGGACTTCGATTTACCGTCGACAATTTACGATCTGCCATTCCTGACCGAGCAGGCGAAGCGGAATATCCTTGGCGGCAACGCGATCAAGGTGTTCAATCTAAAGCTACCGGCGCAAAAACTGGCGCATGTCGCATAAAAAGCCGGTACGAGGGAGGATACGGTGCGCACATTTATAGCAGGCGCTTCCGCGGCACTGCTCCTTGCCTTGAACGCGTTCGCGCAGGATCCGGCTACTGACTATCCGAACAAACCAATCAAGATCATTGTCTGCGTGCCTGCTGGCGGCGGCGTTGATACGGTGACGCGTATCATCGCTGAAGGCCTGTATCAGAAGCTGGGCCAGCCGGTGGTGGTGGAAAACCGCGCGGGCGCCGCGGGCAACATCGGCGCGGAAGCGGTCTTCACGTCAGATCCGGACGGCTACACGCTGCTTGCGGCCCAGCCGGCGCCGCTGACGGTCAATCCGCTGCTTTACAAGAAGATGAATTTCGACCCCACGCAGTTCGAGCCGATAGCAATCATGACTTCGATCGCCAACGTGTTGCTGGTACGCCCTGATTTTCCTGCAAAGACAGCGAAGGAATTTATCGAGTATGTGAAAGCGAGCCCCGGCAAGGTCAACTATGCGTCACAGGGAATTGGCACGACGTCACATCTGACCGCCGCTTTGTTTGAACGCGTGGTCGGTACCAAACTGATTCATGTCCCTTACAAGGGCACTGCGCCCGCGCTCAACGACATCATTGCAAGCCACGTCGATTTCATCTTCATGGAGCTTGCTTCGGCGATCAAATTGCACGAGGGCGGCAAGGCACGAATCCTGGCGGTGGCAACAAACAAGCGGATTCCCAATCTGCCGGACATTCCGACACTCAATGAGGTTGGTATGAGAGGCTTTGAATCGGGCACATGGAACGCAATCGCTGCCCCGCCGAAAACCTCGCCCGCAATCGTCGCAAAACTCAACAAGGCAATAAACGAAGTCCTCAAAAGTCCGACGGTCCAGGACCATTTTGCCAAAATAAACCTTCAGGCAGCCGGGGGGTCGCCCGCCGAGGCCAAGGCATTCATCACGAAGGAAACCGAAGTGTGGGGCGGCGTCATCAAGGACGCCAAGGTGGAGGCCCATTGACATGTTCCAGCGCGGTCTGATGGTGCCGACAGAGCCGCCAACTAGGCCTATAATGCAGCTGACCCACCGGCTATAAAGCCGGCAATCGATACGCGTAAGGAGACGAGCATGGACGAGAGAACGCGCGATCCGGTGAAGATCACCGCCGAGGACATCAACCCGCGCTACAACTGGGGTCGGCACTTGCCGGTGCTCGGCACTATGGGCGTCGACTTTGAAGAACGTGTCGATTACCGCCGGATGCATCGCTATCGTCTCGGCCGTGCGCAGGCCGCGCTTGAGGCCTCGGATCTCGGCGCACTGCTGCTGTTTGACGACAACAACATCCGCTACGTCACCTCGACCAAGATCGGCGAATGGGCGCGCGACAAGCTCTCACGCTGGTGCCTGCTGGTTCGCGGACAAGATCCGATCCTGTGGGACTTCGGCTCCGCCGCAGTCCACCACAAGCTCTATTCTCCCTGGCTCAAGCCGGAGAACTGCAAGGCCGGACTCGTCGGCTTGCGCGGCACCGTCGATCCCGCTTTCGGCCTGATGAAGCGTCATGCCGAGGAGATGGCCTCAATTCTCAAGTCAGCAGGCGTCGCCAAAATGCCGATCGGCGTCGATATCATCGAACCGCCAATGATGTTCGAGCTCGAGAAAGCCGGCATCAAAATCAAAGACGGCCAGCAGATCATGCTGAGCGCGCGTGAAGTCAAGTCCGCAGACGAAATCGCGCTGCTCAACCGCGCGGCCGCAATGGTCGATGGCGCCTACGACGTGGTCAATGAAATGCTGCGGCCTGGTGTGCGCGAAAACGACATTGTCGCCGAGGTCAACAAGTTCCTCTACACGCACGGTTCCGACGACGTCGAAGCGGTCAACGCTATATCCGGCGAACGCTGCAATCCGCATCCGCACAATTTCACCGACCGCATGATCCGCCCGGGCGATCAGGCTTTCTTCGACATTCTGCAAAGCTTCATGGGCTATCGCACCTGCTACTACCGGACCTTCAACGTTGTGCGCGCGACACCCGCACAGCACGATGCATACAAGAAGGCGCGCGAGTGGCTCGACAAGGCCATCGCCCGTATCAAGCCCGGTGCCAGCACGGCGCACATCTGCGAAGTGTTCCCGAAAGCGAATGAATTCGGCTTCCCCGACGAGATGGCCGCGTTCGGCCTGCAGTTCGCGCACGGTCTCGGCCTGAACCTGCACGAACGGCCGATCATCTCGCGCGTGGTATCGATGGACCACCCGACCGAAATCAAGGAAGGAATGGTGTTCGCTATTGAAACCTACTGCCCGGCGACCGATGGCTTTTCTGCCGCACGCATCGAGGAAGAGGTCGTCGTCACGGACAAAGGCTGTCGCCTGATCTCCCTGTTCCCGGCGGAAGAATTGCCGATCAGCTCAAGGTATTAAGGTGGGGGAACCAAAACTGTGCGTGCTGCTTAACCTCCCCGTGGACGCAGGGAGGATGGAACCATGGCTGAAAGCAGTGGCGGCGTCGGAGTGCTCGGCGTGCTGGTCGGAGCGCTGATTGTGATTGTGGTGGGCGGCGGCATTCTCTTTGCCACCGGCAATCTCGGGCAGAAGTCGTCGACCGTGAAGGTCGAATTGCCGAAGGTTGGCACCAGTAAATAAGACGCCGCCTACGCGGGTGGTTTCTCGCGCAGATGCGGGAAACGCTCACTTAACAGCGAGCCTTGATAGTACGTTGGTTTAAATGCCGGCTGCGCGCGAATGTTGTCGAACCACGCGACAACGCGCGGCAAGTCCTGCCAATCCGCTATGCCAAGGTCGTGCATCCGTACCAATGCAGGCATGACCGCGACGTCGGCGAGCGTCATCTTTTTGCCCAGCAACCACGGCCCGCCGCCGCGCTCGATTTCCGCATCCATACGCTCATAAGTGCGGCGCAGGCGCGCTAGCGCCGCATCCATCTCGTGTTTCGGGAAACCCGTCTGGCCCATCGTAAGCATGAACTCGCGCCGCAAGGGCTTGGACTCCGCCATTGCGACAAAGTCCTCACGGCTCATCTTCTGAAATCTCGGCAGAAAGGCGAGATTAAACGTTGGGACCCGTACGGCGGCAGCGGGCATTTCGTCGATGAAATGCATAAGCGCGCGCATTCGCGCACGTTCCACCGGATTCTCAGGTGTAAAACTTCCATTTGGCGCAATCTCGTCGAGGTATTCGATGATAACCGTCGAATCGATGATGATGGCGCCGTCGTGATCGAGCGTGGGCACAACGCCATTGGGATTGAGCCTGAGATAGTCAGGCTTGAGCTGGTCGCCTTCGAGCAGGTTGAGCTTTACCTCTTCGAACGGCAGCTTTTTGGCGTTGAACACAAAGCGAACACGCTGGCTGCATGTCGATTGCGGCGCATTGTAGAGCTTGAAAGCCATCCGGCACCTCGGGTCGCTAGTCATTCAATCAGATGATGCGGCGATATAGTTCCGACAGGAAATTTATGGCCATTTTACTTGTGATCGTGCGGCCGTACCGATTGAGTGGACACGTGCGCAGCCGCCGTTTTCCTCCCTTAGGCTTAGACGGCGGCGTGAATCCTCCACCTTATGCACACAGGGCCCCGTAAGGGGCCCTTTTTTTATATACGACCTCGGTTGAGCCCTCCGCTCGCCTTAGTGTTCAAGGCCCGTCGGCACGTTCTTGTTTTCCGGCGCGAGCTTCATACCAGCAGCGAGCGCCATGGTCTCCATCAGCGCTGCGAAGTCCTTCTTGAGATAAGCTTGCGGATCGGGCTGCAAGGTCGCGTGACCGAAATGTCCCTGCAAGACTTCGCGCGTGGCCGCGGTCACCGGCATTGGCACGTCCATCTCGCGGCCGAGCTCAAGCCCGAGATCGAGATCCTTGCGCAGCAATTCCGGCGTGAAGGTCGTCGTCCAGTCCAGATTGACCAGCGCCGGCGATTTGTAGCGCGTGAACATCGACCCCATCACCCCGTTATTGAGGAAGGCCAGGAAGGCATGCCGCGGCACGCCCATTTTGTTCACCAGCAGCGTGATCTCGATCAGGTTCTCGATCACCACGCCAAGCATGACGTTGTGCGCGATCTTGCAGATGCGCGCGAGATCGCCCTTGCCCACATAGGACACGCCCTGCGGGGCTACCACTTCCATCAAAGGAATGATGGACTTGCAGGCCGTTTCATCACCGGAAACGACGGACGACAACCGGCCGGCCTTGATGACCTTCGCGTTACCTGACACGGGTGCGCACACATAGTCGGCGCCTTTTTCTTTCAGGCGCTTGCGGATGTCGGCAGATTCTTCGACGGAAATAGTCGAGCAATCGACGCAAACTTTCGGCGCCTTGCCGCCGGAGAGAACGCCGTCTTTGCCGAAATAGACCTGCTCCAGGTCCTTGCCTTCGGACACGATCGAAAACACAGCGTCGCAGGAAGCAAGATCGGAGAGCCTGTTGGCAATCTTGCCGCCCTTGGCGGCGAGCGGCTCGGCTTTTGCGCGCGTGCGATTCCAGACGGTGACATCATGGCCGGCTTTGAGCAGGCGTTCCGCCATGGGTAGCCCCATGCGGCCGGTTCCGATCCAACCGATCTTCTGTGCATTCTTCGACATCACGAAACTCTCCCGTTGAAATCCTGCCGCCATTCAAATGCGCGCGAACGGGCTTTAGCCGTTCTGCCGCCATAGCGCCAGTGGCGGCAACTGTACCAATCGGATTGGCGCATATGCTTGTCGCGGCTATTCAAAGCGCTTTATTCTTCGGCCGAGGCCGGTCATAAGGCTGCCAAAAGGGCCTTCGTCAAAAGGCTCATGGCCCGGACCTTGGGAGGATGCGGGCACCCGATGCAGGATGCCGTCACGACCACGATCCCTGTGGGCGAAGTCCCCGACCGGCCGCAAGCCCGCGATCGGTTGCGCCTTATCCTTCGTAACGTCTTTCCCTTTCTGGTCGTCGGCGCGATTTGGGAAATCGTCGCGTGGACCGGCGTATTTCCACGTCGCCTGTTCCCCACACTCGAAGAAGTGGCGTCCACTTTCGTCCGCCTCACCGTTAACGGCATTCTTCCGCATCACGCCATCGATACAGTGATCCGGCTGCTGAGCGGTTTTGCGCTGGCCGCGATCATCGGCGTGACGATCGGCGTGCTGATGGGGCGATCGCGGCGAGCCGAAGATATCTGCCTGCCGCTCGTCAGCATCTGCGCGCCAATTCCGGGCCTCGCCTATGCACCCCTGTTCCTGCTCTGGTTCGGTCTCGGCAACATTTCCGCTGTGCTGCTCGTGGGCTTTGTTTCGGCTTTTCCGATTCTGTTCAACAGCTGGACCGGTGTGAAAGCCGTCAAGGAAATCTGGGTGCGCTCGGCGCAATCCATGGGTGCGGACGATCGTCGAATGTTCAGCCACGTCATCATTCCAGGCGCCTTGCCCTACATACTGACCGGGCTGCGGCTCGGCCTTGCGCAGGCGTGGCGCATTCTGGTCGCCGTCGAGATGCTTGCTGCGGTGCCCTGGGGGCTTGGATGGCTGATCTTCGGCGCCCGTGAATTTCTCAATACCGACGCGATGCTCGCCGGAATTGTCGTAATTGCGCTCGTCGGACTCGGGCTTGAGAAATTCGTGTTCCAGAAAATCGAGGACTACACCGTCGTACGGTGGGGAATGATCACGTCATGACCGAGCAAGGACAACGCACGCGATCCATCGTTCGTGCTGTCGTCACGCTTACAGCCGCCGCAGTCCTGTATGAGCTGCTGGCCCGCAGTGGCTACTTTGCACCTGCATTGCTGCCGACGATCCCCGCCATCCTCCGTACCCTGATCGCCATGATCGCCAATGGCACGATGATCGAGCATGCCGCCTTCACGATGTACCGGGTTTTGTTCGGGTTTGGCCTTGCCATCGCGGTCGGGATTCCGCTTGGCATTCTGATGGCTCGCTTCCAGCGTGTGGAAAACTTCTTCCTGCCGCTGGTCAGCGCGCTCATGCCGATTCCTTCTTTCGCGCTGGTTCCGTTGTTCATGTTGTGGTTCGGCATCGGCAATCTCACGACCATCCTCATCGTGTTCTATGCCGCGACCTTCCCGATGGTGTTCAACACCTGGTCAGGCGTCCGCTCGGTCAACCCTTTGTGGCTGCGCGCGGCCGGAGCCATGGGCGCAGACGAACAGAAGCTGTTCTGGAAGGTGATCATTCCGGGGGCGTCACCCTTCATCATTACCGGTATGCGACAGGCTTTCCTGCGTGCGTGGATCGCCGTTGTCGGCGCCGAAATGATTGCTGCATCTGACTGGGGCCTTGGTTGGATCATTTTCGATGCCAAGGAATTTCTCAACGCCGACATCATGCTCGCTTCGCTACTCGTCATCGGCGGCATCGGCTATGCCTTCGAGCGGCTCGTTTTCGGCTCGATCGAGCGTGCAACCGTGCAGCGGTGGGGCATGGTGCGTATGGCCAAGGGTTAGAACGGTACGAACGAATGGTCCCTATTGAAATTCGCGATGTCACCCTTGTGTATGACACGCCAGGAGGAAAGGTCCCTGGGGTCAGGGATGTAAGCGTCAGTATCCGCGCATCCGAATTCGTCTGCATCGTTGGGCCTTCCGGCTGCGGCAAGTCCACACTGCTCAATATTATCGCGGGATTTCTTTCGCCGGTCGGCGGCGAGATCCTCATCGGCGGCAAGCCGGTGACAGGCAGCGGCATGGACCGTGGCGTTGTGTTTCAGGACTTTGCCCAGCTATTCCCCTGGCGCACTGCACTCGGCAACGTCGCATTCGGGCTGGAAATGAAGGGCGTTCCAAAAGACGAGCGCGACAAAATTGCACGCGAGCAATTGCGCCTCGTGAAACTGGAGAAGTTTACGGGCTCGTATCCGCACCACCTCTCCGGCGGGATGCAGCAGCGGGTCGCCATCGCCCGCGCATTGGCGTACAATCCGTCCGTGTTGTTGATGGATGAGCCGTTCGCGGCCTTGGACGCGCTCACCCGCGACGACATGCAACGGCTGCTCGCCGATGTGTGGCGTGAAACGCGCAAGACGGTGATATACGTGACTCACAACGTCGCGGAGGCAGTGTATCTGGCGGACCGCGTTGTGGTCATGTCGCCCCACCCCGGCACCGTGAAAACAGAGATCAAAATAGATCTGCCGCGTCCACGCGATCCGCTGAGCGTGGAATTTGTCGAATGCCAGAAAGAGCTTTTGCGGCATCTCGGCCATGACGCCGGCGAAACGAAAGCCATGAATGGCAAAGCCAAATCATAGGGAGGAACAACAATGACCATTGCGAACAAAGGACTGACCCGCCGTCACGTGCTGGCGGCAACCGGCGCCGGCGTGCTGGCCGCCGGATTTGGCGCGCGGCCTGCATTCGCGCTGGAGACGGTGCGCCAGGGCTATCAAACCAATATGTGGGGCATGCCCACCTACTACCTGCTGCGCTCCGGCCTCCTCGAAAAGCACGGTGTCAAGTTCGAAGAGTTTGCAGTGCCGTCCGGCAATCTCACGATGCAGCAGATGGTGGCGCGGCAAGTCGACATGGGGACCTACGCCGGACCTTCCTTCGCCATCGGTCACGATAAAGGAGGCCTGGTCGCCATCGCTATGATTGAGTACGTCGGCAAGACCGCACGCGTGATGGCACGTAAGGACCTTAACCTCACCAAAGTCGAGCAATTGAAGGGCCTGAAGGTTGCCAACCAGACCGGCTCGTCCACCGGCAATATCTTTGTCGACCAGATTGCGACCAAGGCCGGATTGAAGAAGGGGGACTACCAGGAAATCCGGATGAACGTGAACGACATGGTGGCCGCCATGGCGGCTAAAACCGTGGACGCAATGGTGAACGTCGAGCCCTACAACGCCATTGCGGAGGCCGACGGCCTCGCCAATTCGATCTCGGATTTCTACGATTTCGACAAGTTACCCGTATTCATGGCTGCGACGCCGGAATTCGTCGACAAGAGTCCGGACACCGTGGTTGCCTATCTCAGGGCGTGGCTTGAAGTCGCCAAGGACTTCAAACAGAATCCGAAGAAAGTCGCTGACACGATCTATTCGTTCTACACATCTAAAGGTTACACCATGGCACCGGAAACGTTCGCCAAGGCGCTTGCGCGCGTGGAAGTCGACCCGGGCTGGCCTGCCGACCTCGCGCCTTACATGACTCACCATTCGGAAATCCTGGTGAAGGAAAACAAGATCAAGGCCGTTCCCGACTGGAATAAAGCTTTCCGCACCGATTTCCTGAAGAAGGCCATGGCCTGAGGAGGTCCGAATTTTCGTCACAAGGCCGGCGCACCCGCGCCGGCCTTTCTGCAAGAACCTGACGAATATTGGAGTAAACGATGTCGGTCGCCAACAATCCGCTGGGCAAGAGCGGTGAGCCTGTCACCTGGAATTTCAAGCTTCTCGCGCAAAACGATCTCGGCGGCTTCGGCGGCATGGGCGAAGGCATGTCGGTGCAGATCGCCAAAGACGGCCGGCGCATCATCTGGCTGGCGCACGAAAGCGCACCGAAGAATTTTACCGGCGTCGACGTCTCCGATCCGCGCAATCCGAAGGTGATCGTGCAGACCGATCTACCGAAGCCGTATATGCGCTCCAATTCGCTCGAACTGTCAGGCGACATCATGGCGGTCGCTTATCAGACCCAGAAGGTGAACCAGCAGCCGGCCGGACTTGAGCTATTCGATCTGTCAGTGCCGGAGAAGCCGCGCTCGATCGCTTTCCTCGACTGCTCGGGCGTAAATTCGCGCGGCGTGCATCAACTGTGGTTCTGCGACGGCGAATACGTCCACATGGCATCCGGCGCGCCGGACTTCGAGCCGAGCCATCCGCAGGATGATCAATTCTATCGCTGCATCGACGTACGCAATCCATCGAAGCCGGTCGAAGTGGGCCGCTGGTGGATGCCCGGGACAAAAAAAGGCGAGACGCCGTTGCCGCGGCATAAGCTCGACAAGGGCTACCGCGCGCACAACACCAACGTCTACAAGCAGCGCAAAGACCGGCTCTATCTCTGCTACATCGACGGCGGTATGTTCGTGATGGACATCAGCGACAAGTCCAAGCCGAAGGCGATCTCGCACTGGACGAATTCTCCGCCCTATACCGGCTTCATGCATACGGCGGTGCCGCTATTCGACCGCGGCCTGCTGATCGTTACCGACGAGTCGACGGAGAACAACGCCGCGGATTGGCCAAAGCTCGTATGGGTCATCGATGCGCGCGACGAGAAGAACCTCGTCTCAATCGCCACCTGCCCGCTGCCGCCGGTCGACGCCTATGCCAGCCGTGGTGGCCGTTTCGGTGCCCACAACATTCACGAAAATCCTCCAGTGCCGACCGCTTGGCAGTCCGACCAGATCATCATCGGCACCTTCTTCAATGGCGGCCTGCGCGCTTACGACATCTCAAATCCCTATCAGCCGAAGGAGGTCGGGACTTTCGTACCGCCACCGCCGAAAGGCACGCCGGCTGGCGCCGTACAGCTCAATGACGTCTTTGTCGACGAACGCGATATCGTCTACACCGTCGACCGCCACACGGGCGGGCTTTACACGCTGGAGATGGATTTCTGAACGAGCTCTTTCCCTCACCCACTGCTGGCCAATTTGGCCGCAGGTTCAAACGCGAGCGCGGCGCGCGTTTGCCTGTGATTGTGATCACCGGTTTCCTCGGCGCCGGAAAGACCACGTTGCTCAAGCGTTTTCTGGCAACGGCGGAAGGGCAAGGCACCGCAGTTGTCGTCAATGAGTTCGGGGCGATCGGCATCGACGATGCGCTCGTGCGGCCGAGCGCTGATGAGACCGTACTATTGGGAAACGGCTGCCTGTGCTGCATAACGCGCACGGACCTGCAGCAGGCGCTGCGCCGTATGGTCATCGAGCGCGAGCGCGGTGAGCTTCCCGACTTCCGGCGGATCGTGATCGAGACCAGTGGGCTTGCCGATCCGAGCCCGATCCTGCAGACCTTCGCCACCGATCGCGCGCTTGGCAGCATTTTTCATGTCGAAGCGGTTGTGACGGTCGTCGACGCCGTCACCGGAGCGGAAACGCTCGGCTGTTCGGCGGAAGCACGTAAGCAGGCGATCCTCGCGGACCGGCTGATCATCACCAAGACAGACATTGCGGGCGAAGGCACCAGCGCGGCGCTGTCGGCCAGGTTGCGCGCGCTCAATCGCGGGGCGGAAATCTACGAAGCGGTCAACGGCGATATCGATCCGGCCTGCCTCACGGAACCAGCTTCCGACCAGCGTAATACATTCCTCGCGGAGGCCGCTCACAGCGACGGCATTGGAAGCTTCGTTCTGACGGAGAATGCGCCGCTGGCATGGCCCGTGTTTGCGAAGACCATGGATGCCCTGATGCAGCTGCGTGGGCCTGACCTCCTGCGCGTCAAAGGATTCCTCAACGTGAAAGACTGCAAGGGTCCGATCGTCGTGCAGTTCGTGCAACACCTGGCCCATCCGCCGGTTGAGCTGCACGGCTGGCCAGATGACAGCCGGCAGAGTCGCGTCGTTTTCATCACCCGCAATATTTCTGAGCAGCAGGTGCGCGAGCTGCTGGAAGCCTTAGACAAGCTGGTCTAGCGGGACTACTCGCGATCCCGGCCGGAAATTTCGGCTTGCCATGGCGCCACCCGGCGCTCGACGAAGCCGATCAGCCAGTTCAGTCCGATCGCCATCACCATCAGAATGATAATTGGCACGAACATCGTGGCGGTGTCGAAATTGTTGGCTGAATTGATAATCACCGCACCAAGGCCGGAAATGGTGGTGAAGAATTCCGCGATCACCATGCCGACGACTGCGCGTCCAACCGCGAGGCGGATGCCAGCCATGATGTATGGCAAGGTCGCGGGCAGGATGATCCGGCGTAGGATGACGGTATCGGGTGCGACGAAGGATTTTCCGACCTCGATTAGAGTTTTCGGAACGGCGGTGACGCCGAGCCATGTGTTGATGCAGATCGGGAACAGCGACATCAGGAAGATGACCGCGACCTTGACGGCAAATCCGAGCCCGAGCCACAGGATCAACAGCGGCACCAACGCCACAAGCGGCATGGCGTATCCCGCCGTAATGTAAAGCCCGAGAGCCGCTTCTGCGGCGCGAAAACCACCGATGAAAAGGCCGAGCGGTACGCCGACCACAATGGCAAGGGCATAACCGATCACAAAGGGCCGCAGGGAATCGTAAAGCGCGGACCACAATTGGCCGGTGATGAGGAGCTCCCAGAATGCCTCGGCAATCGCAGACGGATATGAGCCGAACACCGGATTGACGCGCCGGCCGAGTATTTCCCAGAGAATTAGCAGCAAGGCCACCGAAGCAACCGTGATCATCCAGCGCGGCATCGGCTTGCGTTCGGCGGACTCCTTTTTTGCCGCAGCTTTTTCCTGCCTGTCCGCGATGTCGACCATCAGTGCACCGTGGGCCCGTCATGCAGTGCACGCCAGACCTTGTATCGCGTCTCGGCAAATTCGGACATCCCGCGCACAAGCCCGAGATCCGGGCGGGGCCGCTTGAGCGGCACGTTCATGATTTCCTGTACGCGACCGTTCTTCATCACGACGATGCGGTCGGCGATGATCACGGCCTCATCGAGATCATGGGTGACAAACAAAATGGTCTTGCCGGTGCGGCCGTGGATGTCGAGCAATTCAGCCTGCATCGTTTCGCGGGTCTGGGCGTCGAGTGCGCCAAACGGCTCGTCCATCAACAGCACCTTTGGGTCAATAGCGAGCGCGCGGGCGATGCCGACACGTTGCTTCATTCCACCGGAAAGCTGATGCGGGCGTCGATTTTGGGAATCTTTCAGGCCTACCAGGTGCAGATATTTCTCAGTTGTCTCACGCAGCTGCGTACCGCGGATGCCCTTCATTTCCAGGCCAAACATCACGTTTTGCAGGGCCGAAAGCCAGGGCAACAACTCTGCATGCTGGAACACCATACCGCGATCGTGCCCGCAGCCGTTGATTTCGCGGCCATCCACGGTCACGCGGCCGCCATTCGACGGATCAAGCCCCATCGCAACACGAAGCGCTGTTGTCTTGCCGCAGCCGGATGGGCCGATCAGGGCAACGATTTCGCCGTCCTTCACGGTGAAGCTGACGCGGTCAAGGGCCTGCACATGATGGACCTCGCCGTCCACGCGCAGCGTGAAACGCTTGGAGACGTCGTGGAAACTCACCTCACCCATTCAGAACTCCGAACCGTACTGTTCAGTGACCGATGACCTTCAAGGCCTTCTCGCGGTACTCCGGCGCGGTCACGGTTTTCAGATCGAGCGGCGCCTTCAGCTTGCCGGCCTTCACCATCTGCTCCTGAATCCACTGGATCTTCTCAGCCGGCAGCGGCAGCGTCGGGTCAACGGCATGATGCTGGATTGCATCGTCGTAGACAAAAGCGGGGCGCGGGTCGTCCGCCTTGGCGTGGATGAGTTCACGAGTCAACGCGATCGTGGCGTCCCGGTTCGCCAGCGCGAAACGCAAAGCTGCCATCTCTGCAGCGAGGAACTTCACCGCGTCGTCGCCCCGTTCGGCAAGTTTCTTGGCACTGGAAACGATGCATACGCGCAGAAAATTTGGCACGGCCTCACGGCCCGCCACCAGCAAATGGACGTTCTTCGGAGCGACCGGCTCATATTCGTTCGAGACGACGGCCGCATCCACAACGCCGCCGATCAGTGCCTGGTAGCGGTCCTTGTCGCCGCCGACGGCCGCAAGTTTCACCTCGCTGTCTGAGACGCCGAATTTTGCCAGCGCCGAGCGCGCCAGCATGTCGGGCATTGAGTTGGGAGCAGACACCGCAATCTGCTTGCCCTTCAGATCCTCGACCTTCTTGATCTTTTCGTTGGCATAGATGCCGTGCGGCACGACAATCCAGTGGCAGCCCAACAGCTTCACATCGGCGCCCTTGGCGTCGGCCGCGAACACGCCCTGCGGTCCACCCTCGAAGCTGTCGAGCTCGCCGGCGATCAATGCCTTGAGGGCAAGCTGGTCGTCCTTGAATTGCGAAATTTCGATCTTGAGGCCCTGTTTTTTCGCGAAGTCGCGCGTCGAAACCATCAGGAAGATGCCGGCGTCGGCTTTCGCGTTGATCAGGCCATGCTTCCAGACCTTTTCCTGCGCGATCCCGGGAGCAACCAGGCTGGTCAATGCCGCGGCAGCCGCGATGGCTGCAAGCCCAATCCTGCGAGTTTTCATACGTCATCCTCCCTGGCATCGCGCCTTGACGGCGTCTATGTCGCGCTGTTCCTTCGGAACTTTAGCATCAATTGGGTGGGGGGCGCGACGGCAATGCCGCCAAAACAGCTAAGCCGGCGCGAGCCGTCCAATGTCCGCGCGCACAGCCTTTATAAGGCCTGGTACAGCCGCGTCGTTGCCCGGCGCCATGATGTGCACACCCGCGACGCCCACCACATTGGTCAATTCGCGAATGATGTCGGCGCAGATCCTAACCCCCTCGGCCGCCGGATCGGTTGCTTCCTCCATGCGGCCGATCAACGCGTCCGGAATAACCGCCCCGAACAATTTCTCCTTGATCCAGCGCGCCGATTTCGCGGAACGCAGCGGCACGACGCCGATCAGGAACGACAATTTGCCGGTCAGGCCCTGCTCCGCGAGCCGCGCCATATACCGATGCACGACACCTGCATCCATGCAGAACTGCGTCTGCACAAACTGGGCGCCGGCATCGATCTTGGCCTGCAACCCTGCCGGTTTCCATCCGGGTGGCGGATCGACAGGATTGTCCGCACTTCCAAGAAAAAAATCAAAGTTGCCGCTAACCTTCCGCCCCGTCGGAAGTTCGCCGGTGTCCCGCAAGCGCCGAGCCGTATGGAGCAGCGAGCGCGGATCAAGGTCGAAAACCGGCTTGGCGTCGGGCTGATCCCCAGCGCTCGGATCGTCGCCGCGCAGCATTAGCAGATTGCGGACGCCTGAAGCCGCAGCGCTCAACAGATCGCTCTGAAGCGCAATACGATTGCGATCGCGGCAGGTCAGCTGAAGAATGGGCTCTATTCCCTGCTCGACAAGAATTGTGGCAGACGTAATTGCGCCAAGATGTGGTCGCGCGCCGGCGGCATCGGTTACATTCACGGCGTCCGCGAGGCCTTTCAGCGGTAGTGCCTTCGCAAGCAATTCGTCGCGATCCGCAGATACCGGCGGCGTCACCTCCGCGGTGATAACGAAGCGTCTGGCACGCAATTTGTCCTGCAAGGTCGCGGGCATCTGACCCAAGTCGCAAAATCCAGTGGACGATGCAAGGGCAACAATGGGAAAAATGGCAGCGATACCGAAGCCGCGCACCTTGCAGGCCCCAATGTTTCAGCCGGCGAAATCAATCGACGACGCAATTGCCCCCATCGTGGACGGTTGCGTACTGGTGGTTCCGCGCGAAGTCTCAGGTGTTCCGATGGCCGCAACACGAGCCCTGATCAAGCGCGGCGTGAAGCGATTGCATCTCGTGGCGCTGCCGACATCAAGCCTGCAGGCCGACCTACTGATCGGAGCCGGGTGTATTGAAACGCTTGAGACGAGCGCGGTGAGCCTCGGGGAGTTTGGGCCGGCGCCGCGCTTCTCGGCAGCGGCAACTTCCGCGGCCATCAAAATAAAGGATGCTACATGTCCTGCACTGCACGCCGCTCTGCAGGCGTCGGAGAAAGGCGTGCCGTTCATGCCGCTGCGTGGCCTTATCGGCTCGGATATTTTGAAATATCGTGATGACTGGAAAGTTATCGATAGCCCGTTCGACTCGGACGACCCGATCGTTCTACTCCCCGCAATCAAGCCCGATGTTGCGCTGCTGCACGCGGCGATGGCGGATCGCTTCGGCAATGTGTGGATCGGCCGCCAGCGCGAACTGGCGACCATGGCGCACGCCGCGACGAAGACTGTCGTAACCGTGGAAAAAATCCACGACGGTAACCTGCTCGATGACCCGACGCTCGCTGCCGGCACCCTCCCCGCATTTTACGTCGAGAGCATTGCGGTTGCGGAGCGCGGCGCATGGCCACTTGGATTGCCGGATTTTTACGCTGCTGATGCAGAACACCTCGCTCTGTATGCGCGGCTGGCCGCAACAGAAGTGGGATTCTCAGAGTATCTGGATAAATATGTTTATGAAAAGCGCGCGGCTTAGGTTCAAACCGCCTATCCGATCATGACGAAGAGTAGTTTTCGTGACGAGGAACTCCTTGCCGACGTCATTGCGCGGCTGATCGGTGATGTACGTCACGTCGCAGTCGGTAACGCATCGCCAATTCCCGCAACCGCAGCGTTGCTTGCACGCGAGCGCGGCAAAGGGCGGCCGTATGTTTCTCTCCTGCAAAGTCGCAAGCACAACTTTTTCACCGACGGTGGCCGCGAGCTGTTCGATTGCGCGGGCCAGGGTCGCATAGATGTATTTTTTCTTTCGGGCGGGCAAATTGACGGAGAGGGCAACGTCAACCTTGTGAGCATCGGCGATTACGCTCGCCCGAAGGTACGATTCCCAGGCTCGTTCGGTTCGGCCTACCTTTACTACGTCGTGCCCAAGGTGATCCTGTTTCGCACCGAGCATTCCCGTCGCACGCTCGTTCCAAAGGTCGATTTCGTCAGCGCGCCGGGCACCAACGACGAAAATATTTTTCGGCCCGGTGGACCGATCGGTCTGGTGACCAATCGTTGCGTATTTACTTTTGTCGATGGGCGTTTTGCGCTGGCAAGCGTGCATCCCGGCCACACGCTTGAGGAGATCGTCGAGAGTACCGGCTTCGATTTCGATAGACCGCAGAGCGTGCCCGAAACGCCGGCACCGACGCCCGAAACGCTCACGCTGATGCGCGAAGTAGTTGCCCCACAGCTCGCCGAGGTCTATCCGCAGTTTGCAGCGCAAGTATTCGGTGTCGGCCAGGCTGCTTTCGCACGTTGAAAAACCTGCCCTTCCGGTCGCTAAACCCGTGAGCTAGTCTGCGCCCGCGCGGCCGCCCGGCCGCGGCACATCATAAGAAACGGAAGGAAAGCGTTGGTGAAAACGGTTGAAGCTGCGGTGATCGGCGTCGGATGGGTCGGGGGCACGCGTGCGGAAACATTGGCGCGCACGGCATTGGTCGACAAATTGCACTTGTGCGAAATCCGCCCTGATCGGCTTGCCGAAGTCAAAAAACTGTACAAGCCCGCCACCGCGACGCTCGACTACAATGACATCATCAAGAACGACAATATTTCGGTTGTCTACATCTCGACGACGCCGGAATCGAACCACTACCCGATCTGCCGAGACTGCCTGAAGTCCGGCAAAAACGTGATGCTGGAAAAGCCGATCGCGCTGGAGCTGTGGGAAGCCGACGAACTCATCCAGCTGGCCAAGCGCAATAACCTCAAGTTCACCATCGGCTATTCGCAGCGCTTCAATCCAAAAATCGCCTACGCCAAGAAGAAGATTGTCGATGGCACGCTCGGTAATGTCGTTTCCGTGATGGTGAGCCGCCATCTTTCGCGGAGCCTGGGCAAAAAGATCGCGAGCCGTGTACGATTGTCACCGGTGGTCATGGAATCAACGCACGACCTCGATTTCGTATTCTGGCTCCTGGAACCGGCGAAGCCGGTCAAGGTCTATTCGCAGGGCGCTTACGGCTACATGCAGCCTGTCAACGGCTCGCACGACATCATGTTCACCAACATCACCATGGACAACGGCGTTGCCGTAATGATCGCTGGCGGCTGGAACCTGCCGCCGAGCTATCCGAACTACTGCGCCACCTGGATCGAAATCACCGGCACCGAGGGCGCGCTGTTTCTCGACGACACCCAGCGCGACAACTGGCTCAACACCATGAAAGATGGCCAGCAGTTCCCAATGTCGACCATGCCGGGCGAATGGGTGGACAACGTGTTTGCCGGCGGCATGGGCCCGGAGACGATCCACTTTCTCGAGGCCTGCATCCGCGACACGTCGGTGATGGTGACGCCGGAGAGCGCACGGCGCGTGATGGAGACCTATACCGCGGCGGATTTGTCGGCCGATCGTGGCGAACCGGTTGACCTGCCGCTCACCAATGAAGCGATTTCCGCGATCGCGGAGTTCAAGCAGAAGATCCGCGCCGGGGTGAATCAATGAAGAGGTCCTCCAAGGGCGTCGGGCTTGCCATCATCGGCGGCGGCCGCGTGGGGCTTTTTCGCGGCGAGGTCGCGGCACGCCATCCGGCAGTCGAATGGATCGGCCTTGCCGAGAAAAATCCGAATCGGGCGGGCGAAGTAGGCCCCAAAATCAGCGCCGACTTCGTGACGCAAAGTCACGTCGAGCTGCTGAAGCGGCCGGAGGTGACAGCTGCGATCATCTGCACCGATGAGCACCTGCATGTCGACCCGATCATGACGGCGGTTGAGCGTGGAATCCCGATGCTAATTGAGAAGCCGCTGGCAACCGACCTCAGGGAATCCGCGCGGGTGCTCAAGGCGATCAAAGACGCCAAAATCGATGCCGTTGTCGGCTACACCCAGCGTTTCCGCCGTCGCTGGCTGGCCGCCAAGGAAAAATGCCGTACCGGCGCGCTCGGCGACGTCACAATGGTCACCTCACGCGCGTTCATGAATCGGCTCGTCGCGATCGACAACTACAAGCGTACCGACGATCCCTCGACAATCTCTCCGATGGTGATCTCGGGCACACACGCCCTCGACATCTGCATGTGGTGCCTGGAAGGAAAAACCGCGGTCGAATGCTACGCACGCTCGGTCGACAAGGTGCTCGGCCCTTCCTACAAGGGCATCGACGGCACCGCCGGCATGATCAATTTCTCCGACGGCACCATTTATCACCTCAACATGTCGTGGGCGCTGCCGGTGACGTGGCCGGCTGCCGTATACTCTCTGGAAGTCGGTATCGTCGGCACGACCGGAGTTCTCACCATCGACGACACACACCGTGACATCGTCCTCGCGGTCTCCAAGCCGCAGTCGGAAGGCTACAACCCCGATGCCAGCCGGCTGGTCGATTTCATGGGCAGTTATCCGCCCGGCGACATGGCCCTTGGCGAATTGCGCGGCCCCATGGCGGAAGAAACCGATTCCTGGCTCAACCGCATCGCGCTCGGATTGCCGACAGCGGCAGCAACTGTCGAGGAAGCGCACCGCAATCTGATGCTGACAAAGGCGCTGGACCTTTCGGCCAAGCGCAAGCAGCCGGTACAGCTGCCGCTCGAGGCCGAGTAAGGCGTTCAACTCCCGCTATCGCTGTGTGGTCGCCGGCGACGGCGCCGTTGTGGTGCGCGCCGGCGGTGTCGGCGTGGTGCGTGCCGGCGGTGTCGGCGTGGTGCGCGCCGGCGCCGACGGTGTTGTGGTGCGCGTCGCAGCCGGCACCGGCGCCGGCGGTGTTGGCGTTGGCGAACTGCTACTGCTACTGCTACTGCCGCTACCTCCAAAGAGGAAACGCTGCGGATTGTGCGCAAGGTCGGTAATCGCCTTGCCCGCAATATCGATCTGGCGCGTTGCAGTGCTCGTCATCCTGTTCACGCCGACCGTGATTTCCTCAGTGCGCTTGTCCAGATTGTCCATCAAGGTGCGCGCGGACGCCGTCGCTTCTTTGGCATTTTTCATCGTGTCTTTTGCATCACTCACAATGATATCGACATTGTCGGAATTGCGCGCGAGCGATGCGCTGAACGTTGCAATGTCTTTGACCGCCTGACGAATTGCTTCCTGGTTGGCGGCAATAACTTCTTCCGCCCTGTTGAGCACGTCACGCGCAGCCTGCATCATATCCTGACTGGCGCTTGGGTCGGCTTTCAAGGTCGGCGGCTCACCCTCTTCGCGCTCGATCAATGGGGTGGTCGCTGAAACACCCTTCAGCGACACGGCCGCGACGCCGGTCAGACCTTGAAATTCGAGGCCGACTTTGGTGTCGGAACGAATCGGCGTTGCCTTGTTGACTGCCAGCATAGCAATGACTTGTGAAGGTTTTTCCGGATCGAGCGTCAGCTTAGTAACTTCGCCGACGCGAATGCCGTTGAACAGAACATTGCCACCAACATGCAGACCCGACACAGTGCTGTCGAAGATGACGCGATAAGCGACGGCCTGCTTCTTGCCGGAGGAGTGGTGTAGCCAGAACACAAAGCCGAATGCGCCCGCAACGACGGCGAATGTAAACAGCCCGATCAGCGCGTAGTGTGCTTTTCTCTCCATCGCTCCGCTCCGTCAGTTCTTGGCCACAGCATGCAGCACTCGCGCCCGCGCGCCATGGAAATACGATTTGAGCCAAGGATGCTGCGACCTGAGCATCGTATCCATTGTTCCGGCTTCAAGAATCTTGCCCTCTCCAAGGACCGCGATCCTGTCGCAGATCGTGTGAAGGCTGTCGAGGTCATGGGTTACCATAAAAACCGCCATTGCCGAAGTCCGCTGTAAAGTCAGGATTAGTTGGTCGAAATCGCCTGCACTGATCGGATCGAGACCCGAAGTCGGTTCGTCGAGAAATAAGATTTCGGGGTCAAGTGCGAGGGCGCGCGCCAACGCCACTCGCTTGATCATGCCGCCCGAAAGTTCCGAGGGGTATTTGCGGTAGACATCGGGCTTAAGTCCGACCATTTCGAGCTTGGTGATCGCAATTTCTGTCATTAGCCGGTCGGAAACGTCCAGATATTCGCGGATCGGGAATTCGACATTTTCGCCCACGGTCAGCGAGGAAAACAAAGCCCCTTGCTGGAACAATATCCCCCAGCGGCGTTCGATCTCCTGGCGCTGCACTTCGCCTGCATGGTCGAGGTCGACACCGAAAACGTCGATGCGGCCCTGTTGCTTTGGCAAAAGCCCGACGATCGTACGGGTGAGCACGGACTTGCCCGCCCCCGAAGCCCCGACGAAACCGAGAATTTCGCCCCGGTAGACATCGAGAGTGACGCCGTTGAGGATCCGATGCCCTTTCAGATCGACAACCAGGTCGCGCACTTCAATGATCGGGGCTTTGCCGTTTCCAGCCATGTCACATTCCGATCGACGCGAAGAACATGGCAAAAATGCCGTCGAGCACGATGACCAGGAAAATCGACTTAACCACGGAATTGGTCGTCTGCTCGCCGAGCGATTCCGCACTGCCCTGAACCTGCAGACCTTCGACGCAGGCGACAACACCGATGACCAGCGCCATGAATGGCGCCTTGATCAGTCCCACCTCAAACGTGCTGAGCGTGACTGCCTCGCGAAGCCGCGTAAGGAAGACCTCCGGCGCAATGCCGCCATAAAGCCAGGCGACCAGGCCGCCGCCATAGAGTGCGGCCATCGATCCGAGGAAAGTGAGCGTCGGTACCGCTATCACCAGCGCTATGATGCGCGGAAGAATAAGCACCTCTACCGGATCGAACCCCATCGTGCGCAACGCATCGACTTCCTCACGCATGCGCATCGCACCAAGTTCTGCCGTATAAGAGCTCCCAGATCGGCCGGCGACCATGATGCAGACGATCAGCACACCGACCTCACGGAGCACGAGCACGCCCACCATGTCGATGACGTAGATGTCGGCTCCGAATTTTCGGAAATGAAAAATACCCTGTTGCGCGAGAATTGCGCCGATCAAAACGGTGATCAGCAGGATAATCGGCACTGCCCGCCATCCGACCCGCTCGAGTTGATGGACGGTCGATGTGAAACGAAAGGTCGTGGGGTGCATAATGACGCGACCGAAGGCGGCTATCAGCGAGCCGAGCATCTGCACGAACAGATGAAGATCGGCGGCAACCGCCGACATCGTCATGCCAACGCTGACAAGTGTCGCGACGATGCTGTTGGTGCGAGGCGGCGGTGCCGAAAGCGTCTGCGTGCCCGCGTGAACTTTTTCGAAGAGTCCTCTAAAATCCTCGCGCAGCCCGACCAGACGCGCTTCACGTCCGTCCTTTGACCATTGGCGCATCGTGCGCTCGATCAGCCAGGCCCCATAGGTATCGAGATATTCGATACGATTGATATTGATCGCGATGCCCCGCGCCGTGATGCCACGCGTGGCCGCTTCGACTTGCGGCTCAATCGCGCTGGCGTATTCGGCAGTCCACGACCCGGCAGCACTGAGTTCGACCCAGTCGCCTCGCGTTTGGCCGCTGTGCAAAATTCCCGCCGTCACCGCACCATTCCTCCATGCACGTCGCACCACTCCGCCCGCGTGTCGCTGCACGGGCTATTGGACGAGACAGGATTGGCTGCGTTGCGGCGGGACTTCACGGTAATATCGTCAGCCACTTTGGCCGGCGATTGCCGCATCTCTAGGGCCGCATTGAGCGCGATCTCGCCCCGCCCGTTACCGTCAAAAATTAACAAATTGGTAGGAATTCTTAAACGCCGATTAACCAATTAGGTTAATGCGAGATTAACTATAGCTGCGGCGCTTTGACAGGCGCAATCAGCAGACGCCGATGCAGCTGGCATTGGCATCGTTGACCGCGAACAGACTCTCCACCACCGGCCGCCGTATATGTTTGACCGGTGGTATCGAGAGCACTTCCATATACACCCTCCCGAGGCCCTGCAAACCCAGTAGGGTGCCGGCGCCGAGAGTGAGATCCAGATCACGGTCGGCGACGAACGGCCCGCGATCATTGATCGTGACATTGATCGACCGGTGGTTTTTTGGATTGGAGACACGGATGAGCGTGCCAATCGGTAGCGTTTTATGCGCGGCGTGCCAGCCTATCGGATTGAAGCTCTTGCCGGTCGAAACCAACTTGTCTTCCCAGTACATCGACGCGACGACCCATTGGCCTGCCTGAATCCGGTCAAAGGTGTTCTCGCTGGAAACCTTCGACATAGGCAGCGCGGCCAAAATGGCACCGACTGCCGACGCGATGCAAAGTTGCACTACCGCGCGTCCGGCACGTGCAACGAATCCCCGTTTCTCGATCACGTCCATCGATCCGATTCGGCAAAAGATTTTTGCCAAGCCTCGCGACTGTCTCGCGCGAATCACCCGCCGAGACGCTGAATGAATCACATTTAACGGGTTTGTTCCAAGACGGGAAAAATGCGGTGGTTATGTGATGTGCGGGCGGATAGCCTAGATGCGTTCGCGGAGTGGCTTGATCGACAAGTCGCCCGCAAGCTTGTCGAGTTGTGCGAGTAATTCCGGCAAAAGCGGTAGCCCATTGTGGAGCCGGTCGGTGCGGCGCTTCGCGCGCTGCTCGCCTGGCAGCCTCACCGTGTGACCGGGCAGCGGCTTAGTGTCGCGCATCGTGCGGATGTGGCGGTCAACCTCCGCCTTGAACTGCGCAAGCGGCTGAAATCGGCTCGGGTCGAGCGCGACGACAAACTGGCCAGTGTTGGTGACCTTGTCCGGCTCGGCATTGAAGTCGACACAGTCGCGCCCGAACAGCGCGCCGTTGAGCGTACCGGCAAGAAGGCCGAGCGTGAGTGCAAGTCCCGCGCCTTTGTACCCGGCCATCGGCAGCAGCAACGCCTCCATACTTTTGTGCGGGTCGACGACGGGTGAGCCGGTTTTGGGATCGATCATCCAGTCGTTGCGCAACGGCTTGTTCTGCAAACGATGATTTTTGATGGTGCCGTACGAAACGATCGACGTTGCAATGTCGAGAACGATCGGCGGCTCCTCGCCCGCCGGAATGGCAATCGCCAGCGGGTTTGTGCCAAGCAGCGGCTCCGCGCCGCCGGCGAGAGGCATGTGGTTGGCATTCGCGACCGCCGAATAGATCCCGATCATGTCGGCCTTCAGCGGCAAGGCGGCATAGACACCGGCGGCCCCGGCGTGGCCCGACATGCGGCAGCCGACCCAGGCGACACCACATTCGCGAGCGAGCTCGATTGCCGTCTCCGCGGCACGGGCGACCACAAGGTGACCCATACCGTTGTCACCGTCGACAAGTGCCGTCGCGGGCGCGCTGCGGTTCACAGTTATGTTGGGGCGGGGGTTTGTTGAACGCAGCTTGAGGCGCTGAACATATTGCGGCAAGCGAAAGACACCATGCGCATCGGCTCCGACCAGGTCCGCTTCAAGCATCAGCTCCGCGATCCTGGCCGCGTCATCCTTCGGGACACCTACTTTGATCATCGCATCGGTGATCAGACCGGTGACGGCCTTGGTTGGAATGCGCACGCCTTTGGTCGTCTGGATGTTCATGCTTACCCCAACAAAGCCTGGGCGCGCGTGCTCAGGATCGACGCCTTGTCGCCATCGGAAATCTTCAAAGTGCTCACGTGCTTCACACAGTCCATCATACCCATGTCGTACGGATAGTCGCTGCCCAGCATGACACGATCCGCGCCGACATGCTCGATCATGAATTCAAGAACTGGCGCCGAGTGCAGGATGGTGTCGTAGTAGAAACGTTTGGCGATGTCGACCGGCTGTTTCGCAATATTCTTCTTTGGTTCCGGCCGAACATGCCAGCCGTGCTCCCAGCGAGCCGCCTGGTAGGGTGTGAAACCGCCGCCGTGCGCGAGCACAACGGTCAGTTTCGGATGACGGTCGAGCACGCCGCCGAAATAAAGACAGGCCGCACCGATGGTCGTATCGAGCGGATTGCCAATGAGGTTGTTCAGATAATAGGACTTCATCCGGTCGGCGCCGGCGACATTGTTCGGATGAATAAAGACGAAAGCACCGAGTTCCTCTGCCGTTGCCCAGACCGGCTCGAAGCTCGGATCGTCGAGGTTTTTGCCCATAATGTTGGACGCAAACATCGTTCCGCGTAGCCCGAGTTTTGTCATTGCCCGCTTGAGTTCGTCGGCAGCTTTTTCCGGCGCCTGCATTGGCAGTGTCGCAATGCCCATGAAGCGCTGCGGCTTCTGCTTTACCAGTTTGGCGATCTGGTCGTTCTGGATCGCGGCTGTTGTCGCACCTCGCGAAGCATCCTGATTATAGAGATAAGTTTGCGGGGTCGCGGAGAGCACCTGAACGTCAACGCTCATCGCATCCATGTCACGCAGGCGATGCGCGAGATCAAAGCCGCCGCGCGGAAACGGGCGATAGACGACGCCTCCAACATCGAGTGTCGCAAACTCGGCATCGATCGGGGTGATGGTAACAGGGACCTTGGGCGCTTCCTTTCGCAGCAGCGCGGCGGTTTCCTCGGTCAGCACATGGGTATGGGTATCGATTGTTCGTACGTTGTTCATTTCATCACCCGAAAAACGCCACATGGCGCGCGGCAAGGAGCGCCTGAGTGCCGCAGCCGGCGTGTGGACGCAAGCCCCTGTCGCGCACAGTCCTTTCCGCTATAAACAGAGGTCCCGCCAGTCTATCCCCGGATTTCGCATGACTATGAATCCCACCCGCACCAGACAAACGCCACGTGTCGAAGACAATGCCCTGGTCCGCGGCGCCGGTCATTTCATGGACGACCCTCGCCTGCCCAATACTGCCTATGCCGCCTTCGTGCGCTCACCACACGCGCACGCCCGTGTTGTATCGGTGAATGTCGATGAGGCGCGCAAGGCGAAAAAAGTACTCGCTGTGCTCACCGCTCAGGACATGAAGGCGGCGAATGTCGGTACCATCTCGCGACACCCGCCGGTGCCAGGCCGTGGCGGCGCCAAGATGATCATGCCATTCCGTCCATCGCTCGCGGGCGACAAGGTCATGCATGTGGGCGATCCAGTCGCGATGGTGGTTGCCGAAACCGCCGTGGCCGCGCAGGACGCGGCCGATCTGGTGCGGGTCGAGTACGAGGAACTTACGGCCGTCATTACCCTCGACGATTCCATAAAAGGCGGCACCCAGCTCTACGCCGAAGCCCCCGGCAATCTCTGCGTCGACTGGCCGGGTCCGATCCCGGACGAGCAGAACGCGCGAGACGTCGCCGATGCGATCGCCAAGGCGTCGCACGTGGCGAAAGTGCGCGTCGCCAACCAGCGCATGGTGGTTGCATCAATGGAAACGCGAGGGGCAACCGGCGTCTACGACAAGGCGAGCGACAGCTACACGCTGTACGCGTGTTCGCAGGGTGCCGATTCGCTGCGCGCGCAGGCCGCCGCCATCATGGGCGTGCCAAATGAGAAACTGCGCGTGATCACTGATGATGTCGGTGGCGCGTTCGGCATGAAAACGCCGGTTTACCCCGAATATCCGGCATTGCTGATCGCTGCGCGCCAGCTCGGCCGGCCCGTGCAATGGCAATCGACGCGTTCGGAAGCTTTTGTCACTGACACGCAAGCACGCGACACCATCTCGGAAGTCGAGCTTGCGCTCGACGAGAAGGGCAAATTTCTCGCTTTGCGGATGCGACACCTATGCAACCAGGGCGCCTATGTGAGCACCGCGGGCGTCGGCATCAACACCAACAATTTCGCGCGCTGTTTGCCGGGCATGTATCGAATTCCGAAGATCGACGTCTCGGTCGCCTGTTACTTCAGCAACACCATCCCCATCGGCCCCTATCGCGGCGCCGGACGGCCGGAAGCGAACTACGCGCTTGAGCGTGTGGTGGAAGAAGCGGCGCGGGTTGTCGGAATGGATCCTGTACGGCTACGCAAGAAAAATCTCATTCCGCCGTCGGCAATGCCGTTCAAGACCCCGATCAACACCTACGACAGCGGCGATTTCCCGGCGATCGTCGACAAGGCGCTGGACCTTTCGGATTTCGCTAATTTCAACAAGCGTCGGCGCGACTCCGCGAAGCGGAAGAAACTGCGCGGCATCGGCGTATCTTTCATGCTGGAGCACGCGGGCGCCCTGCCTATGGAGCAAGCCTCGGTTTCGTTTCCCGGCGGCGACCAGTTGATCCTGGGATGCAATGTGCAATCGACCGGCCAGAGCCACGCGACGGTTTTCCCGCGCCTGCTTGCAAGCAGGCTCGGCATCGAGCCGGAAAAGATCCAGCATCGCCATGGCGACACCGCGCAAGAACTTACGGGGTTTGCGTCGGTCGGCTCGCGCTCGGCGATGTGCGCGGGCACTGCAATCGTGCATACCGCCGACGTGATGCTCGCCAAAGGCAAGAAAGTCGCTTCCGCATTGCTCGAGGCATCGGAGGCGGACATCCAGTATCGCAACGGAAACTTCGAAGTGGTCGGCACCGACCGCAAGATTTCGCTGTTCGAGACGGCGCGCCGCGCCAAGGAAGTCGGCGAAAGCCTCGACACCAAGGAGAAAGCCGAGGCGCCGCTCACTTTCCCGAACGGCTGTCATATCGCGGAAGTCGAAATCGATCCCGACACTGGCGCGGTCGATCTCGTCACCTATACCGCGGTCGACGACCCGGGCGTCATGCTCGATTCCATCATTGTTGAAGGCCAGGTGCAGGGCTCGATTGCCAACGGGCTCGGCCAAGCGCTCACCGAAAACGCCCTCTACGACCCGCAAAGCGGGCAACTGATGGCGGGTTCATTCATGGACTATGGCATGCCACGCGCGCACCATATGCCGGTCGAGTTGCGCGAGGCGGTCCATTCGGTGCCCGCGACCAGCAACCCGCTCGGTGTGAAGGGCACTGGCGAAGCAGGCACCACGGCGGCGATCGCGGCGGTGATGAACGCGATTGCAAACGCTATACCCAACGGCGCCGCCGATCACATGGAAATGCCGGCGACGCCGGCAAAGGTCTGGGAAGCCTGTCAGCGCGGATTGGCGGTGAGTAGTCGAGCGACGGCGCCCCTCTAAAGGGAAATGGCCGGGGGTAAGCCCGGCCATTTCAGGTTTCAGGTTGCCGCTGCCCTACGCCTGCGAAATGAACTTGATGTTCATGTAGGCCTGCAGGCCCTCGATGCCGCCCTCGGAGCCGTAGCCCGATTCCTTGACACCGCCGAACGGCGTCTCGGGTGTCGATATGGCGACGCTGTTGACGCCAACCATACCTGACTGCAGCGCGTCGCTGATCGCCGACGCGTTCTTGTCCGACGTCGTGAACGCATAGGCCGCGAGCCCGAACTGCAGCGAGTTGGCGCGCTCGACAACCTCATCGAAAGTCTTGAACGGCACGATCGGTGCCACCGGCCCGAAAGGCTCTTCTGTCATGATCTTCGAATCGTCCGGCACATCGGTGACCACTGTCGGCTGAAAGAAGAAGCCTTGGTTGCCATGACGCGAGCCGCCGGTGACGACCTTGCCCCCGCGATCCTTGGCATCGTTGACGAAGCTTTCCATCGCATCGAGGCGGCGCGGGTTTGCGAGCGGACCAAGCGTGATGCCTTTCTCGAGACCGTCCCCGAGCTTGAGACCCTTTGCATATTCGGTAAAACGCGCCACGAACTTGCTGTAGTTCTTTTCGTGCACATAGAAGCGCGTCGGCGAGATGCAGACCTGGCCGGCATTGCGATACTTGAACGCCGCAATGGTGTCGGCCGTCTTCTCCGGATCGGCATCTTCGAACACGACGACGGGCGAATGCCCGCCGAGCTCCATGGTCGCCTTCTTCATGCCGCGGGCCGCGAGCTCGGCCAGATGCTTGCCGACCGGTACCGAGCCGGTGAACGAGATCTTCTTGACCGATTTCTTCGGAATCAGGTGCTCTGACACCTCGGCCGGAACGCCGAAAACGAGATTGAGCACGCCCGCCGGAAGCCCGGCGTCGGCGAAACATTTCACGAGTTCGACGCAGCCGCCCGGCGTCTCTTCCGAGGCCTTGATGATGATCGAGCATCCGGCCGCAAGCGCGCCGGCGATCTTGCGTACCGGTGTCAGCGTCGGGAAATTCCACGGCGTAAACGCCGCGACCACGCCGACCGGTTCCTGCAGCACGATCTGACGCACGCCCTTCTGACGGCCAGGGACCACCCGGCCATAAGTTCTGCGGCCTTCCTCGGCATACCAGTCAATAATGTCGGCGCTGGTGAGAACCTCCGCGCGCGACTCCACATAGACCTTACCCTGCTCCTGGGTCATCACTTTCGAAACATGATCGTGCCGCTCGCGCAGCAGATCGGCGGCTTTGCGCATGATCTTGGAGCGGTCATACGCGGAGGTTGCTTTCCACGCAGCAAAGCCCTTTTCGGCAGCGGCAAGCGCGGCATCGAGATCGCCTTTACTCGCGTGTGGAAGATGCGCCAGCGTCTTGCCGGTCGCCGGATTGATCACATCCTCGCCCTTGCGGCCGTCGCCGTTGAGCCACTTGCCATCAATGTAAAGACCAAGATCGGAATACATAGGACCCTCGTTGTCACCCGGAACTGCATTGCCGCTGGATTAGCACTTTCGGAGGCGTGTCGTCACCTCACTCACGACCCCAGATAGGCACCGCCGCTCACGTGGATTGTCTGCCCGGTGATGTAGCGTCCATTGGGACCACAAAGAAACCGTACCATGGCCGCGACATCCTGCGGCTTGCCGCGCTCGCCGGTGATCGTGCCATGCGTCAGGTGATGGGCGGGTGCCTGCGATGAGGCGGGCCGCGTCGTGTCGATCGCACCGGGCACAACGCAATTCGCGGTGATCTTGTCGGGGGCGAGATCATGCGCAAGGCCACGCGACAGGCCGACCAGCGCTGACTTTGCCGTCATGACATGAGCCCGGTCTTTCGACCCGATATGCGCGCTCAGACCGCCGATATTGATGATACTTCCACCGTTTTTCCGCAGCGCTGGCAGGCAGGCATGAACGCAGCGGAAGGTGCCGTCGAGGATGACGTTCATCACCTCGCGCCAGTCGGTTAAACTCATGTCGGAAATATGTTTCTCACGCCGCAACGCCGCGTTGTTGACGAGGATATCGATGCGCCCGAATTTCTTCAGCGCTGCACCGGCGAGCGCGGCCGCAGTCTTGTCGTCGCCGACGTCGCCAAGAACGGCAATTGCCTTCCCACCAGCCTTTTCGATTTCGCCGACGACGCCGTCAGCCTCGGCCTTGTTCGACCGCACATTCACGACAATGGCGGCGCCCGCGTCGGCCAGCATCAATGCGATCGCCCGGCCGATATTGCGCCCGGCTCCGGTGACGATGGCAACTTTCCCGGCGAGTTCTTTGCCCTCAGCCATGAGACCTCATTACCCTCTCAGGAACGCCAAGTCGACCTTGCCTTCATAAAGCTTCGCTAACCGTTCGAGTGCGCCGGACGCGCGCTTATCATCCCAGCCGCCGTGTCGGACATTGAGCGTGAATTTCTCCTCGATGTCGGCGCGCGTCAGCGGCTCCCTCGCTCCTCCGCGGAAATGTGGTTGCCGCTCCTCAACCACGCTGCCGTCATTGAGCACGGCACGGATATGGCCGGTAAAATTGTTGGGATAAGGATTGTTCGGATCGATCACGTAGCGAACCTTTGAAGCGACTGCGAGCACATCCTTGTCCCGCACAGCCTGATCGGTAAAAGCCTCCAGACCTACACCGCCGCGCACAAACCCTGTTGCCAGAATGAAGGGCGTTGCGAATTTCGCCGCATAACCATTCGGTGGTCGCTGCTTGTCGGCGAGCGGCTCCCACAGTCGATGCACAGTGCCTTCCGCCACTTCACAGACCATTTCCTTGATATCGCTGCCCTTGATACCGCGCGCGGCAAGCCGCCTCGCACAGTCGATGTAGGGATGTGCCATGGTTCCGCAGGGATAGGGCTTGAATGCGAGCGTCTCCGTCACCCATTTCGTGCCGAAGCCGCCTGTAAGCGCCTCGTAGTCACCCTTTGTCGTGTGCGCGAACCCATGGAAAAGTCCATGCACACCTTCAAACACCGTGCGAGGTCCACGGAAGCCGCCGCGCGCCAACAGCGCAGCGCGCATTCCCGATTGCGCGGCCCAACCCGGATGCAATCGTTTCGTCCAGGCGCCTTCGGCAAGATATTCGATAATTCCACCGGCAAAGCTGGCGGCAATACCGAGCGCGTCAACGGCCTGTTTCGAATTCAGCCCCAACGAGGCGCCGACGCCTGCTGCAGCTCCCATGACGCCGAAAATGGCAGTCGGGTGAAACCCGGCCTTGTGCACCGCCTTCGGCACAACCGTGCTCAGGCGACACATGACTTCCGTCCCGACCGCAATACCGAGCAAAGCAGCAGGACCATCGCGCTGATGCCGCTCACAGGCGGCAAGCACCGCCGGTACGATGACCGCGCCCGCGTGCACCGGGCCGCCCTCGAAGGTGTCGTCGAAGTCCTCGCCATGCGCGGCAGTGCCATTGATGAAGGAGGCGCTTGCGGCACTGAACCCGCGCGTATGGCCGATTGCCGTGCAGTGACCCTCGTCATCGCACCCGGCGAGCGCACTCTTAACGTAGTCCTCGTTGCGCGCGGTAACACAGAGGCCAGCAACATCGATCAGAAGCTCCACGCACTTTTCGCGCAGTGCCTGCGGCAACTTGTTAGCGCGCAGGGCGGCAATCGATGCGGCCAGGTACTCGGCGACCGAGGTGGCGGGAAGTTTTTCTGCCATGAACGTCAGGTGCGGAAGCGCACGTTGCCAAAGCCGGGAATGCGATTGACGGTGATCACCACAGCGAACGTGATCAGGAGCATGCCCAGGCCGATCACCGATATAGCACCCAGATCGCCGCTCTCATTGAGATCGAAAATTAGCACCGACAGTACCTTTGTTTCCGACGTGAACAGGATGATCGCCGCCGACAATTCACGCATGACGCCGACGAAAATGAAGCACCAGGTCGCGATCACACCCGTACGCAGAAGCGGCGCCGTGATCTGCCACAGCGAGCGGAGCCGTGTTGCGCCGAGAATGCGGCTTGCATCTTCAAGCTCGGGATGGATGGTGCGAAATGCCGCCTGCAGCTGCTGATAGGCTGATGGAAGCGCTATAGTGACGAATGCAATCAGCAGAATCCACAACGTGCCATAAAGGACGAAGGGCGGTCGCGTGTAGCTGAGGAACAGTCCCACGCCGAGCACAATCCCGGGAATAGCGATCGGTGCAGTTGCAAGAAAGCCGAGTACGCGCCAGCCGGTCACTGCCTGCCGTGCGGTAACGTAAGCAATTATCAGCGCGAATGCCGTGCCGATCGTCGCGGTCGCGGTGCCGAGGATCACGGTGTTCTTGAGCGCGAGCGAAGCCGCTGAAAGCTCGAAAAGTACGAATTCGATGTTATGCAGCGTGAAATTGTGAACGGTCAGGAAAGTCGTCGCGATTGGCGAGAACGCCGCGTTGAATAGCGCGGCATAAGGCAGAAATACGGGATTGAGTAACACAACGAGACACAACACGAGAGCGGGCCACCGCCAACGATGCAATGGAATGAGGCGCGGTGCCCCGTATTTTCCGCCGACAATTGAGTAGCCGCGCCGCCCGAGGATCATGTGTTCGGCACGCAACAGAATGACGGTCAGCACCAGCAGCGGCAGCGAGGCTGCGGCGGCAAGCTCGGGTTTCGGCGGAAACTGAAACAGGCTCCAGATCTTCGTCGTCATGGTATGGAAGCCGGCCGGCAGAGCCAAAATCGCCGGCGAGCCGAACAGCGTCATCGCCTGCAGGAAGGCCACGAGCGCGCCAGCGAGCAAGGCCGGCAGCACCAGCGGAATTGTGACCCGCCGCGCGGTATACCAGCGTCCGCCGCCCAGAATAGACGAAGCGTCTTCAAGCTCTCCCGGGGTGCGGTCGAGCGAATTTGCAACCAGCACGAAAACGTAAGGGAACGTGTAGCAGGAGATCACAAAAATGACGCCTGGCAGCGAGTAGATATTCAACAGGTGCTGGTCAGCACCCATTCCGAACCAGTAGCGCGCAAGCTTGTTCAACAGCCCGCTGTTGGGTGCAGCCAGAAGCTCCCAGGCAATCGCGCCCAGAAACGGCGGCGTTACGAATGATGCCGTCACCAGTGCGCGGATTACTGCGGAAAACGGCAGATCCGTGCGCGCAACCAGCCAACCCATCGGCGCCGCCACCGCACAGCAGATGAAGGCCGACGACGTTGCGAGGATGAAAGTCGTGACGAGCGGTTCACGGAATGAGGCTTCCGTGATCAACCGGTAGAAGTTTGCGAGGGTGAGGCCGCCCTGGCCGTCCGTCACGCTGTACATCAGCAACCACGACAACGGCAGCACAATGAGTACGCATAGAGCGCCGGCGAAAACGTAGAGCACCGGCCGCGAGACATCGATCCCGAGGCTTCGGCGTTCATCGCGCGCGGGCAAAGCAATCGTCATGTCGGCGAATTCACGTTTTGACTCTTTGAATGCTGAACTCGGGGAGATCCCGAGTTCAGCATTGTCCGCTTCATCAGACTTTAAAGATCTTCACGTATTGCTGCTTGATTTCGTCGCTCATTTTCTCAACGGCGGCAGGATCATCCTTCATGACCTTGATCTGTTTGAACGGAATGCGCCCTTCGTGTTCTTTTGTATTCGGATGCATTGAGCGAAGCCCACCAACATCGATGATCAACTGCTGGCACTCCGGCGTGAAGCTGTAGTTGCAGAACAGCTTCGCAGCGTTCGGATTCGGTGCCGCCTTGAACATACCGGTTGGCCCGACGATCAACGGAGAGCCCTCGGTCGCATAGACGGGTTCCACAGGTCCGCTTTTCTCCTTGATCTGGAAGATATTGTATTCGTTGCCGTCGGCCATTACGGCTCGCTCGCCGAGCGCAAGGCGCTTCGGTGGATCGGCCGATGACTGGACCTGCATGATGTTCTGCTGCGCAAGCTTCTCGAAATAGCTCCAGCCGAGATCGCGCTGCATCTGATAGGTAGCGGTCATGATAGTGCCGCTGTAGCCGGGATGCGCCTTGACAAGCTTGCCCTTCCATTTGGGATCGAGAAGGTCGGCGAAACTCTTCGGTGCCTCTTCCTTTTTCACGAGATTGGTGTTGTAGGCGATGATGCACACCCAGACGCGGAAGCTGGCAAACGTGCCGTCGGGATCCTTGTGCTCCACCGGATAGAACTTGGCGACATCCTCCGGCAGGTAGGCTTCAAGCATCCCCTTGTTTTTCCAGACGATGAAGTGCGCGGCGTCCGAGGAATTGGCGACGTCGACGGCGCGAATATTGCTGCCGTACTCCTGACCAATACGCTGGAACACGCGCTCGGCCCCCGTGCGCTCCACGCGCACGGCAATGCCCGGATATTTTGCCTCAAAGGACTTGGCGATCTTCTCGGCGAGAGGCAGGTCCACCGAAGTGTACCAGACCACCTTCCCTTCCTTCTTGGCCGCTTCGACGAGCTGAGGCGTGATCGCGCTCGCCGGCGGTGCGGCCGACATCACTTTCGTCGAGAGGGCAGCGCCCGCGACGAGCGTGCTTGAACCGATCAACACATCGCGGCGTGAAATTCGTGACCCTGTCATTGAACTATCCTCCATGCGCGGTTCTTGTTGTTTCGCCCCTCGATTTCGTCATTTTGCTAGTGCGCGACAGCGCTCCGGCGGCAGATGCAGCCAGACGGAACTGCCTTGCGGGATGTTGTCGCCCGCACCGGTGAGTACGCGCAGCTGCGTGCCGTCCTTGACCTCAACCATATAATCCCGGCTGCTCCCGAGAAAGACCTGCCGCACCACGGTCGCGGGCACGACATTTTCGCCCTGCCGCTGCGCCGCCGAAATCGCGACGTCATGCGGGCGGATCGATACGGGCGTCGCTGCACCGGTCTTGATTGCCTCGCCACTGCAGCGCAGCGGTGTTCCCGCAAAGTCGATACGCACCGCATCGAGACCCTTGCCTTTGATAACGTTGCTCGAGCCGATGAAGCGTGCGACGAATTCCGAACGCGGCCGATCGTAGATTTCCTCCGGTGAACCCGCCTGCTCAACCTTGCCGGCATTCATCACCGCAATCAGATCGGCGGTCGTCATGGCCTCGGACTGGTCGTGCGTGACGTAAACCGTGGTGTAACGGTAAGCGTCGTGCAGTCGGCGCACCTCGAACCGCATCTCTTCACGCAAATTCGCGTCGAGGTTGGAGAGCGGCTCGTCGAGCAGCAGTGTCTCGGGTTCGACGATCAACGCGCGCGCCAGTGCGACACGCTGCTGTTGTCCGCCCGACAATTCGCCGGGGTAGCGCTGCGCCAGCGGTGCCAGCTTGGTCGTCCCAAGAATGGCGTCGAGCTTCTTGCCGATCGTGTCGCGGTCCATCTTCCTCAGCTTCAAGCCATAGATGATGTTTTCGGCGACCGTCATATGTGGCCACAGCGCGTAACTCTGGAAGATCATCGACATGTTACGCCGTTCGGGCGGCAAAGTATTTGCGGGCGAAGACACCAGTCGGTCGCCGACGCGAATTTCGCCCTCACTGGGCTCTATGAACCCTGCAATCAGCCGTAACGTCGTTGTCTTGCCGCAGCCCGAGGGACCGAGCAGACACACAAGATGACCGTGCTCTATCGTGAGTGATACATCGTCGACCACGGCCGAATTGCCGTATCGCTTTGTCAGGCCCCGCAACTCGACCGACGCCACGCGCTTCCTCCCCTATGCCCGCCGCTGGTCGCGGCTGTCATTTGACATTTCTTGTACGAACACCGCCCGCGAACGCCTCTTCGGCCCCTAATCCGATTTATGAGCCGGTAAATGCCGGCTTGCGCTTTTCCATGAAGGCCTTGCGACCCTCGATATAGTCCTTGCTGGCGAAGCACTGCGCCACCAGATCATCGCAACGCTTGAGGTCGCGCTTGCTCTCGTCCTTGACCACTTCGCCGACAATATACTTTACGGAATTGACCGTGAGCGGCGCGTTGCCGCTGATAGTCTCGGCGTACTCTTTCACATATTTCTCGACCTCCGCATCAGGCAGAACCCGGTTGACGAGGCCCATCTGCAGGGCTTCCGCCGCGGTGAACTGGCGCGCGGTGAAAAAGATCTCCTTTGCGAAGGATGGACCCACAACATCCACCAGTTTCTTTATGCCCTTGAACCCGTAGCCGAGGCCGAGTTTCGCCGCAGGCACGCCGAATTTCGAATTGTCCGAGCAGATGCGCAGATCGCAGCACAGCGCCAACCCGACACCGCCGCCGATGCAGTAGCCGCGGATCATCGCAATGGTTGGCTTGGGGAATTCGTAAACCGCCGTGTTTGCTTGGTCGACTGTGGCATTGTAGCGGTCGATCGCATCCTTACTGGAACGCTCGCTCTCGAATTTGGAAATGTCGGCGCCAGAAACGAAGGCCTTGCCGCCGGCGCCTGTCAGTACCACGACGCGAATCGCATTGTCGGCAGCAAAATCGGCAAGGATGCCCGAGGCCGCGTCCCACATTTCCAGCGACACCGCGTTGTGTCGTTCCGGATTGTTGAAAATGAGATAGCCGACGCCGCCCTCCTTACGAGACAGCATTTTGTCGGTCTGGGTCATCCACTCGCTCCTTCGTCGTCACGTCGTCATGGCCAAGCGTTAGCTGATGGCCTCACACCGCCTGCGCTTTGTGCAGCTCGGCAATTTCATTGTCGGCGAAACCGAACTCCTTTAGCACCTCGTCAGTGTGCTGACCCTGCGCCGGCGGCGTCGCCACGATTTTGCTTGGCGTGCGCGACAGCTTCATCGGCTGGCCGACGAATACCTGTTCGCTACCGTCGGAACGCTTCGCGGCCTGCGCAATACCGATGTGCTTGACCTGCTCGTCTGCAAACATCTCATCGATTGCGTAAATCGGCCCGCATGGCACGCCGATCTTGTTGAAAATATCGATCCATTCAGCGCTGGTCTTGCGCACGGTCCGCTTGTCTATTTCGGTGTTGAGCGCGTCGCGGTTTTTCGAGCGTAAGGCGCCGGTTGCATAATCAGGATGCTTGATCAGTTCCGGCGCCTGAAGGGCGTTGCATAGCCGCTCCCACATCACCTGGCCGGTCGATGCAATATTGATATGACCATCCTTGGTCTTGAACACTCCGGTCGGAATGCTGGTCGGATGGTTGTTGCCGGCCTGCTTCGCGACCTCATGCATCTGCAACCAGCGGGCCGCCTGGAAGTCGAGCATAAATATCTGCGCCTGCAGCAATGAAGTGTTGACCCATTGACCTTCGCCGGAGACTTCGCGCTCAAGCAGTGCGACGAGGATGCCGAGGGCGCAGAACAAGCCTGCGGACAGATCGGCGACCGGGATGCCGACACGTACCGGTCCTTGTCCAGGCAGTCCCGTGATCGACATCAGCCCGCCCATGCCCTGCGCGATCTGGTCGAAGCCCGGACGGTCGCGGTAGGGCCCGTCCTGGCCGAATCCCGAAATACTGCCAAGCACGATGCGTTTGTTGATCTTCTTCAGCGACTCGTAGTCGACGCCGAGACGGTCTTTCACGTCAGGACGGAAGTTCTCCACTACGACGTCCGCCTTTTCGACCATCCGCTTGAATGCTGCCAGGCCCTGTGGCGATTTCAGATCGAGCGTGATGCTGCGTTTGTTGCGATGCAGGTTCTGGAAATCGGCATTCGAGCGCGGCCCGCCGGGTCCTTCGCCTTTTTCCAGATGCGGCGGCGTCTCGATCTTGATGACATTGGCGCCCCAGTCGGCAAGCTGGCGCACGCAGGTCGGACCCGATCGCACGCGCGTCAGATCAAGGACGGTAAAGCGGGAAAGGGCCGAAGAGGCCCTGGGAAACGGCATTACGAGAACTCCGGAGTGACTTTCTGCCCAAGAACTGGATTTCGGGCAGACATTCCCCGATCTACGGGGGCTTGTCTATTGCATCCATGATCCTTCCGGATCGGCACCAAACGTCCGTCCCGGGAGGTCGAAAAAGGCTTTTATTCATCATATGCGGCGGCAATCCTCGCTTATGCCTTGAAAAGACCACGAGCGGCTGTCATATGACCGCCAACGGATGAAAGACCCGGTTTCGGGTTTGCGGGCTGCGTGCACGAAGCTCATTAAAACGAATTTCGCCCCGCCTCCTCCGTTTTCCAACGAAACGACAACCCTGGCCACGCGGGATGTCTTGATGAACCCGCGATTCCGCCGGCTGCGATGCAGTACGGCTGGCTCGCCTTATAAGAAAGTGACTCTTTGACTTCATTCAACGAGTTCGGCCTCGCTGAGCCGATCCTTCGCGCACTTGCGCAAGAGAAATACATCACTCCAACTCCGATCCAAGCCCAGACCATCCCTCTTGCGTGCCAAAACCGCGATGTCATCGGCATCGCGCAAACCGGCACCGGCAAGACCGCGGCTTTCGCGTTGCCGATCCTGAATCATCTCTTCAACAAGCGTCAGCGTCCGGCGCAGAAATCCTGTCGCGTACTGGTGCTTTCGCCGACGCGCGAATTGTCGGCTCAGATCGTGGACAGCTTCCGCGCCTATGGCCGCCATATCCGTCCGTTCGAGGTAGCGCTCGCTATCGGTGGCGTACCGATCAACCGGCAAATTCGCGCTCTCGCGCGCGGTGTCGAAGTTCTGGTGGCGACGCCAGGACGTTTGCTCGATCTCGTCAACAGCCGTGCATTGCGGCTCGACCAGATCGAGGTGCTGGTGCTCGATGAAGCCGACCGCATGCTCGACATGGGCTTCATCCACGACATAAGAAAGATCGTCGCACTGCTGCCGAAGGAGCGGCAGACCCTGTTTTTCTCCGCAACCATGCCTCAGCAGATCGTCCAGCTCGCAGCCCATATGTTGCGTGATCCGGCACGCGTGGCAGTGACACCGCAAGCGACCACAGCCGAACGCATCGCGCAGCGCGTAATCCTCGCCGAGAAAACGTCGAAACCTGCGCTGCTCGCGGAGATCCTCAGAAGCGAGCCAATCGACCGTGTCCTGGTGTTCACCCGTACCAAGCACGGCGCCGACAAAGTCGTCCGTGTGCTGAACAAAGCCGGCATCGCCGCGGAAGCAATTCACGGCAACAAGTCGCAGAACCAACGTGAGCGCGTTCTTTCCGCCTTCCGCAACGGCCGGCTGCGCACACTGATTGCCACCGACATTGCGGCCCGCGGAATCGACGTCGATGGCGTCAGCCATGTGATCAACTATGACCTCCCGAACGTTCCAGAAAGCTATGTCCATCGCATCGGCCGCACCGCGCGCGCCGGAGCTGAAGGTGTTGCGATCTCATTCTGTGACCACGAGGAGCGGGCCTATCTGCGTGACATCGAGCGGCTGATCCGAATGACCATTCCCGCCACCGACCGCCGTACCGGCCGAGCGGAGACACAGTCGGCCCCGCATCACGCGGCCAATCGCAAGAACGGCCACCGGCACAATCATAACAACCATCAGCAACGCCGGAAGAACGACGGCAACCGCCCACGAGGCGGCCACCCCCGGGGTCATCACGGCCCCGCGAAAGGCGAGCCAAACCAATTGGGAAATGTTAGATTTATGCAACGACCGGGCGAGCCGCGCCGCAATGCCGGCCATCGTCCCAATTGAGGCAACTGGAGACTTGGATGGCGAAAGAAGAATTGCTGGAGTTTGACGGTACCGTCACCGAGGTTCTCCCGGACGGCAACTTCCGGGTGAAGCTCGACAACGATCACGAGGTTTTGGCGTACACGGCCGGCAAGATGCGCAAATTCCGCATCCGCACGGGCGTCGGCGACCGGGTGATCGTCGAAATGTCGCCCTACGATCTGCAACGCGGGCGCATCAGTTTCCGTCACAAGGGCGACGCGCCGGCCGCCGCACCTCAGCAACGCCGTCCAAACTTCCGCGGCAGACGTTAGGCGGCCATCACACTATAAAATCGGGGGCATCACAGGAGTTCCGCGCACCGATGTCCCTTTCCTTGCTCCGCCGTCTCATACTGGCAATTGTCCTTGCCGGCGCGTTTCATTCCGCAAATGCCGACGAAGCCGCCAAAAATCCGGTGCAACCTGCCGCTGCCGCCGAACGGCAGGAGTCTCCGAAAGGCGTGCTGCGGTTGCTGCCGGCCGATGCCGTCACAGAGCATTCGATCGACACGTCCCGCGGAAAACTTGCCTACACGGCGACCGCCGGCACACTGGCATTCTATGATCAATCGGGCGAGCAAAACGCTGCGGTGTTCTACACCGCCTATGTTGCAAAGAGCGGCACCGCAAACCGTCCGCTGACATTTGTCTTCAATGGCGGACCGGGCGCAGCATCCGCTTTTCTGCATCTTGGCCTTGTTGGCCCGCGCATTCTCGATTTTGGACCTGACCCGCATGACGCCACACGCGCGGCCCTGCGTGATAATCCCGATACCTGGCTCGCCTTCACCGATCTGGTCCTGATTGACCCGATCGGCACCGGCTGGAGCCGGGCGATCAAGCCTGAGGTCGCCAAGAATTTCTGGAGCGTAAGTAGCGATGCCAGCGCAATGGCCAAAGCAGTTTCGCTCTACGTCGCCAAGAACAATCGTGCCGGCTCGCCGAAGTATCTATTCGGAGAAAGCTACGGCGGATTCCGTGCAGCCAAGACCGCGCGTGCTTTGCAGAGCGAGCAGGGTGTCATCATCAACGGCATCGTCATGCTCTCGCCTCTGCTGAACGGCTCTTTGACCTTCGGCAATGATCGCAACCCATTGCATGCCGCCCTGCAGTTACCATCACTGGCGGCGGCCGAGCTCGAGCACAAGCATGCGTTCACCCCCGATGCGCTCGCCGCAGCGGAAAAATTTGCAATGACCGACTACCTGGTCACGCTTGCCGGAGCACCACCGAAAGGTGAGGCGGCCAAGTCGTTCTACAGCCGCGTTGCGCAGATCACCGGTCTTCCATTGGACGTCGTCACGCAGGAGCGAGGTTACGTTGCGAGCACCTACGTAAAGAACCTGCGCGGGCGTGAAGGCAAAATCGTAAGCCGGTATGATGCAGCCTTTGCCATTGACGATCCCTATCCAGAGGCACGTTCATCGCATTCGCCTGACCCAATTCTCGATGTTGTCACGCGTGCCTACGGCGGCGCGATGGCCTCTTATGCCCGCAATGAGCTTGGGTTTACGACGGAAATGACTTATGCCCTGCTCGCGCGCGACGTCCAATGGGACTGGGGCGGAGGCGGCCGATTGCAGACAGGCGTCGAAGACGATTTGCGGACTTTGCTGGCATACGGCCCGTCGTTCCGGCTTCTGATCGCGCACGGTTATTCCGACATGATCACCCCGTACGCGATGTCGCGCTACGTACTCGATCGACTGCCTGACTTCGACCCACCTGGCCGCGTGCAACTCAAGCTGTACCGCGGTGGGCACATGCTCTACCTGGTCCCGGGCTCGCGTAAGGCATTCAGCGCCGATGCGGCGGCGTTTTTCCGGGATAAAGAGTAGGTTTCTTAGCGGGACGAACTTTTCGAAACGGTACTCGCAGCGTCATCGCCGGTGAGCGCCCATAAGAAATCGCGCTCATATCCTTGGTAAAGCCGCTCCGCACCGGCCGGGCTTAGGTGGCTCGTATCGAAGAAAAAAAGCTCGGCGCCCTTGTTCGGACGGCATTCCGCTTCCGTACAGAACAGATTGATCGGATCGATGAGTCTGACGTTTTCCAACGGGGCCACGACCTGACGAAGGACTGCCATTGTGCGTTCTCGCCTCGCATCGACCTTTGCGCGGAGGATCGAACAGTTATCGGATCCGACACGAATTGCCTTCACGACACAGGCGGGCGAGTACCATGGAAATTCGGGTAGAGGAGCAATGATCAGAATACGCCGGACGCCCGCACGCTTCGCATCCGAGAGCGCAGCCGCAAGGCCCGCCGCCAATATTTCATATGGGTCTTTTTTCACCTGGCCATCGACCAGGAGGAACGAACGATGGAATGGATCTGATTGTGGCAACCCGAGATAAAAATTCCACCGCACTGTAATGATCGCAAATTCCGCCCCCTGAAACGCGTTTGGATCAAATGAATCGCATCGGGCAGGCCTTCCGCGCCCATCCTTCACGGTGGCCTTGAACGGCGGGCATCCGACTTCGAATACTGAAGTGAGATTGGTACCGGCCCGCTGGGCGAATTCCTTGAATGACTGCTCGACGACGAGAGCATGAGAATCTCCCATCAGAACACCGCCATGTGAAACGGGCGGATAGCCGCTGCCGAGAATTTGAGGTGGCCCGAGACCCGACAGTTGCGGGAGCAGGAGGGGAGTAATGCGGAGCGACCACAGATATCCCAAGCTGGCTAGCACCACGCAGGAAGCCGTTCCCAGGGCCACAACTGCGGCCGGGCGGAATTTGCGGTTTTTCCGCAACCGTCGCACCGGCAATTCGACAAAGCGATAGGTGAGGACCGCAAGCACCAACGACAGGGCTGCTGCGCTTATCTCTTCGGCGAAGCTTTGTTCGCCGAAGTTCATTGTGCGAACGAATGATATGAGTGGCCAATGCCACAGATACCAGGGATAAGAAACGAGACCGATCCAGACCATCGGCCTCGTCGCGAGGGCGCGCGCAACGACATTGCCTGGCTCAATCAGCCCACCAACGATGATTAACGTGGCACCGACAACAGGGACCGCCGCCCAGTAGAACGGGTAGAGCATGTCGGCATCGAAGCAAATAACGGCAAGCACAATGGCGGCCGCGCCGGCGATCGCCAGTCCCTGATTGATGACGGCGGGCAATCGGCGGACGACCGCGGCGAAGGCCGGCACGGCTCCGCCCAGGATGAACTCCCATCCACGCGTAGGCATTATGTAAAACGAAACGTTTGGCCTGGTGTACGAGTAAGTGAACATTACGCAGGCAATGAAAGACACGACGCCCAGCGCGAAGGTGATCGCGATCCAGGCTCTTCGGCCGTTTTTCGGTTTCATTTTTGTGGTCGTCGCCGTCATCGCGAGTAACGTCAGCGGCGCTAAAAGATAGAACTGCTCTTCGACCGCAAGCGACCACATGTGCAGCAGCGGTTTCGTGACCGCGGCCATATCGAAATAACCCGTGTGCGACAAAAAGTGATGGTTCGCGAACATGATTGCGGACAAGAAAAAAGATTCCGCAAAATCCTTCGGCTCAGCCTGCATGAATATCGTTGTGGAGAGCGCAAGACAGGTCACCATGACCAGCAAAAATGCAGGCAAGATGCGGAAAGTCCTGCGAGTGGCAAAGTCGAGAATGCTGAATCGCTTGCTCGCGATGTCTTCGGCTATCTGATTGATTATTAGATAGCCCGAGATCACAAAAAAGATGTCGACGCCGACAAATCCGCCGCCAAAGCCGGGCAGGCTGACGTGCGATCCGACAACGGTAAGAATCGCGACTGCGCGCAGACCATCGATGAAAGGCCTGTAAATTCTAACTTCGTGAATTGAAGCGATTGATGACGCCATAGTGCCGCCGCTCAGCCGACACCGCAATGCCGTCGCCAGGCCTCGATGATATTGCCGAAGTTCGGCGGCTGTACGTCGCAGTTCGCGCCATCTGGTGGAATGGCAACCCAGGGCTGGGCGCTGCGCGTCCAGATATGACCGACAGGATAGAGCCAACTGGTGTCGTCGAGATTACCCGCTTTTACAATGGTGATCTTGGTATTCGCGCGGGGCTCGTGAAATAGCCGGGTGCCGCACTTCGCACAGATCACGCAATCGATCACACGGCCACTTTCGTGTTGGCGCTCCCACACCGCCGGCTGGCCTTCGTCGACAACAACCGCGCTTCGGTCGGCAAGCAAGGAAAGGCTGAAGGCGCTCCCCGACTGTCGCTGACACTCCGTGCAATGACATGCGTAGACCGCAAGCGGCTCTGCAGTGATCTTGTAGGCCACGCTTTTACACTGGCAGCGGCCGGTCAGCGGCAGTTTTAAATCCGGTTTCATGGGAAATGCTCCGCATGCCAGTCGGCTTCCAGGTCGGGATTTATCTTGGCGTCGATGACGAAAACACCCGGCGCTCCGTCGTTAACCCAGGCGCGCACCGGATCGAGATCGGCAAGCGTCCGCACGGTCACAGCCTGCGCGCCGTAACCGCGCGCGATCGCCGCGAAATCCGTTTCCGGAAACTGGACGATATCAATCGAATAGCCCTGCCTGCGGAAGTAGTGCACTTCGGCGCCGTAAGAGCTGTCGTTGTAGACGAGGATGCACAGCCGCAACCCTAGCCGGATCGCCGTTTCGAGATCCGCGATCGACATCAGAAAACCGCCGTCACCCGCGCCGAGCACCGCCAGCTTGCCAGGATTGGCAACGGCGAGACCGATCACTGAGGCGAGTCCAAGCCCGACCGACTGGAATGAGTGACTGAGGCACGATGCCTTTGGGTTGGGCACACGAAGATAGCGTGGAACCCAGCCACAGAAATGGCCGGAGTCGGAAGCAACCACGCGATCCTTCGGCAGAATTTGGTCGACAGCCTTGCTCAGCGTACGCGGGTCGATGAACCGCGCACTCGATTCGTCGGAATGCGGAAAATGATGGTTGTCGCCTGAACGGATTCGCTCGCGCGTCCGATCATCGCGGCGGCCGAATTTCGCGCCCGTTGCACCAAGCTCGGCCAGCAAGGTTTCCGCTGTCGTTTTTGCATCGGCCAGCACCGCGAAATGCACCGGCCTCTGGTAGCCGAGCCTCGGCGCCTCGATATCGATTTGCGCGACGGTCGCGCCGGGCGCGATCAATTTGCCTTTTTTGGTGGTCCATTGCGTGAAGCTCACGCCAAATCCAAGGATGAAGTCGCTCTCGGAAATTAGCTCGTCTGCAGCTGGCGAGGAGAAGCCGCCGCAGATGCCGAGCGACCACGGATTGTCGGTGAACAGTCCATGGCCGCAAACCGATGTCGCAAGCAGTGCTCCCAGTCGGTCGGCGAGCGCAACAAGAGATCCTTCGGCATCCGATAACACGGCGCCGCGCCCTGCCAGAACGAGCGGACGCGTCGCGCGCACCACCGCTTCGGCGAGCCCGCGCACGTCCTTCGGATCCGGTCGCAGGCGGCCCGGCATCGGCGTCAACTCGAGCGGGGCATTGGTGCCGGTGAGCTTTGCGTCTTGCACGTCAAGCGGCAGGCTAAGAACGACGGTCTGACGGTCACGCAATGCTCGCGTTACCGCGCGCAACAGATCGCTTCGCGCCGATTGGGGCGTGTGCGTGCGTTCAGACACCGCGCCGACCGAGCGCACGAGCTCGGCCTGCTCGAAATAAAAATTCGATTTGACGTTGCCGGTCGGCACGTCGCCTGCAAGCACAAGAAGCGGCGTGCGGCTTTTCGCAGCCTCGCCGATGCCGGTGATCGCGTTGGTAAGGCCGGGTCCCGAATGAACACTGACCAGCGTGAGTTCGCCGGTTGCCTTGGCATAGGCATCGGCCATGCTCGCTGCATTGCCCTCATGCCGCGCAGAGATGAGCTCGACGCCGGCTTCGACCAGTCCGTGTGAAATCTTGAAATTGGCGGTGCCGAGCAAACCGAAACATCGGCGTGCACCGAGGTGAGCAAGGTCCTTTGCCAGAACTGACGCAACAGTTGAGGTGCTCAAAATCGCCTCGTTTGACTCGCTAACCTACTCATAACAATATAGGAAATACATGACAAACGACCGGGCGCTCAGACCCGGCAGGGGGAGGAACGTCACCATGTGCAAGAAATTTGCACTCGGGTTCATTGCGGCAACGCTGATCTGCTCATCGGCCGTCGCGCAGGAAGTGACGCTTCGCGCGGTCACAGCCTTTGCCGAGAAGACAACCTATTCGCGCGGCTTCGAGAAATTTATCGAGCGCGTCAACGCCGAAGGCAAAGGCAAGATCCAGATCAACTACATCGGCGGACCGAAGGCGATGCCTCCCTTCGAAGTCGGCAAGGCGCTGCAGAGCGGCGTCATCGATATCGCAAACACCACGGGCGCCTTCACCACCAATGTCATACCGGAAGGCGACGCGTGGAAGCTCACCGAGAAGCCTATGTCAGAGCTGCGCAAGAACGGCGGCTACGACTACATGGCGAAGCTCTACGCCGAGAAGATGAATGCAATCTTTCTCGCGCGGTTGGTCGACAACAATTCGTTCCATCTTTACCTGACCAAGCCGATTTCAAAGCCCGACCTCACGGGATTGAAGCTCCGCATTACGCCGGTCTACCGTGACTTTTTCCAGGCGCTCGGAGCCACCGTCGTGCAAACGCCGCCAGGTGAAGTCTATACGTCGCTCGAGCGCGGCGTGGTCGACGGCTACGGCTGGCCGATCACGGGTATTTTTGATCTCGGCTGGCACGAGAAGACCAAATACCGCGTAGACCCCGGATTCTACGCAGTCGAGGTTTCGGTCCTCGTCAACAAGACGGTCTGGGACAAGTTGACCGATGACCAGAGAGCGGTGCTCCGCAAGGCGGCTGAGCTCGGAGAGTCGGAAGCAGCGGCCGAGTTTGCGGCCGAGAACGCCAAGGATACAAAGCGACAGGCCGACGCCGGCATCCAGACCATCACGTTCAGCGACGCCGACGCCCAAGCCTACCGGGCAAAGGCCTACCAGACCGGGTGGGAAGGCATCATCAAGCAGAGTCCGGAACACGGCCCGAAGCTCAGGGAATTCTTCTCCAAGAAGTAAGCATCGTCTTTCGCCGGGGTGAATTCCAGCATGGCGCAACTGTCCGAATGGTATGGGCGCCTGCTGGACGCGCTTGTGGTTGCGGCGTGCACCTTGCTGCTGCTCATGACCGTCATGATCGGCGTCGACGTTCTGTCGCGTAACCTTGGCGGCGGCGGTGTACCGGTCAGTAATGAGATCTCGGAAGATATTCTCTATCTGATGACGCTGCTGGCCGCGCCTTGGCTGCTCCGCCAAGGCCAGCACATCCGCGTCGACATCATTCTGCGCACACTGCCCGTGCGCGTAGCCTGGCTACTGGAATGGCTCGGCGACATCGTCGGCCTTCTCTGCTGTCTCTACTTCGTCTGGTACGGGCTGCTTATCACGATGGCGAGCTACAGCGCCGGCTCGATCAGCATCAAGACGCTGGTGACGCCAGAATGGTGGTTACTGACGCCGCTCCCAGTCGGATTCGCGTTGCTTGCGATCGAATTTATTTTTCGCATGTATCGGCTCGCGTCTACCGAAGTCGGCCTGCGGGACGACGCCGTTTCGGCGGCGTAAAGCTGGACGTCATCCATGTCCTGGCAGATGGCTTCGCTTCTCCTTCTCGGCGGCTCAACGGCCTTGCTGTTTGCCGGCATGCCGGTCGCAATCTCCTTCATCGCGATAAACCTGATCGGCGCGTTTCTGTTTCTCGGCGGCGACGCTGGCCTGCATCAGGTCGCACGCAACAGCGTCGCGGCCGTGATCAACTTTTCGCTGACGCCGATCCCGCTTTTCATTTTGATGGGCGAAGTTCTTTTCCACACCGGCCTTGCACTGAAAGTCATCGATGGTGTCGAGCGGTTGATCCGCCAGGTGCCGGGCCGCCTCGCCGTCGTCGCGGTCGTCGCGGGAACGATTTTTTCGGCGATTTCCGGATCAACGATCGCGACTACTGCGATGCTCGGCTCCCTGATGCTGCCGGTGATGCTGTCGCGCGGCTACAACCCGGTCCTTGCGACCGGTCCGATCATGGCGATCGGCGCCGTCGACATGCTCATTCCGCCATCCGCGTTGACCGTTTTGCTTGGCAGCCTGTCGGGAATTTCGATCTCCAAGCTGTTAATCGGCGGAGTCGTGCCGGGATTGATGCTTAGCGTTGCCTTTGTCGGCTACATCGTCGTCCGCGCACTGACGCGGCCGGACCTTGCACCGGCGACACCGATCGAAAGCAAGACTGGGTGGGCACGCTACGAACTGCTTGTCCTCTATGTCCTACCGCTTGCGTCAATCTTCGTTGTCGTCATCGGCGCCATGTCGGCCGGGATTGCCACCCCGACGGAGTCGGCGGCCCTCGGCGCGCTCGCAACCATGGCCCTCGCTGCAGCCTACCGTGCGCTCACGTTTCAGAACCTGATGCAGGCGTTGCGCGGCACGGTCGCGATCTCCGGCATGATCCTTTTCATCATTCTCGGCGCGATCACCTTCTCGCAGATCCTGAGCTTTTCCGGCGCAACGCAGGGCATCGTCAACGCAATTCTCGGACACGGGCTGTCGGCGCTGGCCATCATCGCCGGCATGATGGCGTTGCTGATCTTTTTAGGAATTTTCGTCGACCAGGTCAGCATGATGCTGATCACATTGCCGGTCTATATGCCGATCGTGCAACGGCTCGACATCGATCTGATCTGGTTTGGCGTGCTCTATCTGATCTGCATGCAGCTTGGCCTGCTCCTGCCGCCACATGGGCTCCTGTTGATGACGATGAAGGGCGTCGCCCCGCCGCAGGTGACCATGGGTCATATATTCCGTGCCGTCGTGCCCTATATAGCGATGAGCATCGTTCTGTTGCTGGTCATCATCGCGTTCCCCGGAATTGCGACCTGGCTGCCCAATATTCTTGGATAAGGTCGTCATTTTCTTCCCAATATCCCCCAAACGGCCGATATTCATTGGTGCTGGGCGCATGTAGGCGGCTATTCTGGGCCTGTGATAAGGTCCATCCCAGTCACGCTCCGGCGCCATACGCTGGACTATCAAGTAGAACGTTTTACGGGGGTTTCGATGCGTCTAAAGACGATGTTCACGGCGATTGCGGTCATCGGACTTTTCGCCGGCACCGCGGCCGCACAGGACGGCACACTTAAGAAGATCAAGGACAGCGGCACGATCACGGTCGGCCATCGTGAATCTTCGATTCCGTTTTCCTACTACGACGACAAGCAGCAGGTTGTCGGCTACGCCATGGACCTCTGCAACAAAATCGTCGACGCGGTGAAGGCTAATCTCAAGCTCGACAAGCTCGATGTGAAGCTGCAGCCGGTGACATCAGCGACGCGTATTCCGCTGATCGCGAACGGCACCGTTGATCTCGAATGTGGCTCGACCACCAACAACCTCGAACGGCAGAAGCAGGTTTCCTTCACGATCACGCACTTCGTCACGGCAAACCGCTTCGTTTCGAAGAAGGCCGCAAAGCTCAACAAGCTCGAGGACCTCAAGGGCAAGACCGTCGTGTCGACTTCCGGCACCACCAACATCAAGCAGATTACTGAGCTCAATACCGAACGGAATCTCGGCCTTACGATTCTGCCGGCCAAAGATCACGCGGAAGCCTTCCTGATGGTCGAAACTGGCCGCGCCGCCGCCTTCGTGATGGACGACATCCTGCTCTACAGCCTGGTTGCGGGTTCGAAAGCGCCGAAGGACTATGAGATTTCCGCCGATGCGCTATCGGTCGAGCCTTACGGCATCATGCTGCGTAAGGACGACCCGGCTTTCAAGAAAGTGGTCGATGACGCGATGACCGGTATCTACAAAAGCGGCGAGATCAACAAGATCTACGACAAGTGGTTCCTCAAGCCGATCCCGCCAAGGAACGTCGATCTCAGCGTCCCAATGAGCGCCCCATTCAAGAAGGTGGTCGCCAAGCCGACAGACAGCGGCGACCCGAAGGACTACCAATAGCCTCCGAATAGACGCTAGACTTCGCGGCGCGGCCTCATAAGCCGCGCCGCAGTTGCGTTTGAGGGGACGCGAGCTCGCATGAGCTACAATTGGAATTGGGGGGTCTTTTTCCAGCTCTCCCCAGACGGGACCTACACCTACCTGCAGCTTCTGTTGTTCGGCGCCGGCTGGACAATTGCCACCGCCCTGCTCGCCTGGGCAATCGCGCTGTCGGTCGGCGCGATCGTGGGCGTGATCCGTACTTCGCCGGTCCCGTGGCTGGTGCGGCTCGGCAATGCTTATGTCGAGCTGTTCCGCAATATACCGCTGCTGGTGCAGATGTTCCTCTGGTATTTTGTGTTGCCGGAGCTGATGCCGCAAGCGGTTGGCGACTGGCTCAAGCAGTCGTCGAATGCCTCGTTCTACAACGCGGTGATCTGCCTTGGTCTGTACACTTCGGCACGCGTCGCCGAACAGGTGAAGGCCGGAATTCTCAGCCTGCGGAGCGGGCAGCGCATGGCTGGCCTTGCGATGGGTCTCACGCTACCGCAGACCTACCGGTATGTCCTGCTGCCGATGGCGTTCCGCATTATCCTGCCGCCTTTGAGCTCCGAATTTCTCAACATCATCAAGAATTCCTCCGTGGCCCTGACCATTGGCCTGATCGAGCTTACCGCCGCGGCACGCTCGATGTCGGAATTTTCCTTTCAGGTGTTCGAGGCCTTCACCGGCGCCACTTTGATCTACATCATCATCAACATCATCGTCGTTGCCGGCATGCGCTGGCTTGAGCGGCGTGTCGCGGTGCCCGGCTTCATCAGCATGGGCACGCCTGCGGCAGCACATTGAGGGCGCGACGATGTTTGCCAATTTCGACTGGGACGTCATCATCCGCTCGCTGCCGTATTTGTTCCTCGACGGCATGCGCTTCACCATCATGCTGACCTTGATGGCAACCGGGGCCGGCATCGTGATCGGCACACTGCTGGCCATGGCGCGGCTGTCGAACATTCCCGGCCTTTCCCATGTCGCCGGTGCCTACGTGAACCTTATTCGCTCGATGCCCCTCGTTCTGGTGATCTTCTGGTTCTACTTCCTGGTGCCATACATCGGGCAGTGGATTACGGGAGCGTCGCGACCGATCCAGGTCGGTGCGTTTTTCTCGGCGCTGGTGACCTTCACATTGTTCGAAGCCGCATATTTCTGCGAGATCATGCGTGCCGGCATTCAGTCGATTCCGCGCGGCCAGGTGCAGGCGGCGCAGGCGCTCGGTATGACTTACTGGACCGCAATGGGCGAGATCATCCTGCCGCAGGCCTTCCGCAATATGGTGCCAGTACTGCTGACGCAGACCATCATCCTGTTTCAGGACACCTCACTGGTCTACGTGATCTCGGTCACCGACTTCTTCGGCGCGGCGTCCAAGGTCGCTCAACGTGACGGACGCCTGGTCGAGATGTATCTGTTTGCCGCTGCCGTCTACTTCGTTATTTCGCTCGCCGCGTCCTACTGGGTGCGCCGCCTACAGACCCGCATCGCCATCATCCGCTGAGGCCTCATGATCACAATCAGCAACGTCAGCAAATGGTACGGCACCATGCAGGTGCTGAAGAACTGCAGCACCGAGGTCGCCAAGGGTGAAGTCGTGGTGGTGTGCGGCCCATCGGGGTCTGGAAAATCGACACTGATCAAATGCGTCAACGGGCTCGAGCCGTTCGAGGAGGGCACCATCACCGTCGACGGGATCTCGGTCGGCGATCGGAACACCAACTTGCCAAAATTGCGCGCCCGCATCGGCATGGTGTTCCAGCATTTCGAGCTGTTCCCCCACCTTTCTGTGATGCGCAATTTGTCGCTGGCACAGATCAAGGTGCTCGGCCGCGATCCGAAAGCCGCCGACGAGAAAGGTCGCAAGCTGCTCGAACGCGTGGGCTTGAGCGCGCATGCTGACAAATTTCCCGGGCAACTCTCGGGCGGCCAGCAGCAGCGCGTCGCCATCGCCCGCGCGCTCGCGATGGACCCGATCGCCATGCTTTTTGACGAGCCAACCTCGGCCCTCGACCCGGAAATGATCAACGAGGTGCTCGACGTGATGGTCGCACTCGCCAAGGACGGCATGACGATGATGGTCGTCACGCACGAGATGGGCTTTGCCCGCAAGGTCGCCAATCGTGTCGTCTTCATGGACAAAGGCGAAATCGTCGAGGACGCGCCGACCGCTGATTTCTTCGGCAAGCCGCGCAGCGAGCGTGCACAGACGTTTCTGTCGAAAATTCTGCAGCACTAAGACCCGCAATGCGCGAACAGCTGAGACTTCATCCCGATTCGCATTCCGGTGCAGTGGAGCGCATTAATGTGGAAATCGCGCGCCCTCATACCGGAAGACTGGAGTTGTCCTATATCGTGAGCGGTCAAATCAGCAGCATTCGCATGCCTGTCGCCGTCGCGAACGCACGCGGTGACGGGCTTTGGCGGCATACCTGCTTTGAGGCATTCGTCCGAGCTTCGTCGGACGCAGAGTATTATGAACTCAACTTTTCGCCGTCCGGACAATGGGCGGCATACTTGTTCAGCAGCTATCGGAACGGTCTGCGCGTCGCCGACGAGATCGCCGCCGTCCCGATCGAAATGCACGCGAGCCCCGACGGATGCGTGCTGCAGGCATCGCTGGATCCAGGTCACTTCACGGGTCTGCCGCGTGACCGCTCGTGGCATATCGGCCTGTCGGCCGTGATCGAGGATACAAACGGCGACATGTCCTATTGGGCGTTGGCACACCCGCCAGGCAAACCGGACTTCCATCACACGAGTAGTTTCACTTGCGAATTTTCTCCCGCGGTGAAGGCATGAAATTCGGTATCGACCGGATTATCGTCGAACGTGCTTTGCGCACGCCGCTATCAGGCAAGCGCGTCGCACTGCTCGCGCACCCAGCGTCTGTCACGGAAAACCTGACCCATTCGCTCGATGCACTAGCCGTCTGCGGCGACATAAAGATCAGTGCTGCCTTCGGCCCGCAACATGGCCTGCGGGGGGACAAGCAGGACAACATGGTCGAGTCGCCGGATTTCAAAGACCCGGTGCACCGTATTCCGGTCTTCAGTCTGTACGGCAATGTGCGCAGGCCAACTGATGCAATGATGGATGCATGTGATGCAATCCTCGTCGATCTGCAGGATCTCGGCTGCCGCATCTACACGTTTATCACGACCCTCCGTTACGTCCTCGAGGCAGCCGCAAAATATCGCAAGTCGGTGTGGGTACTGGACCGGCCTAACCCCGTTGGCCGGCCCGTCGAAGGCCTGACCCTGCGCGCCGGCTGGGAGAGTTTCGTCGGCGCCGGACCGCTGCCGATGCGGCATGGCCTTACGCTCGGGGAGCTTGGCCTGTGGTTTGTCCGTACCCTCAAGCTCGATGTCGACTACCAGCTCGTCGAGATGGAAGGCTGGCAGCCCGATGCCGCGCCCGGTTTTGGTTGGCCCCTTGGCGCGCGTGCGTGGGTCAATCCCAGCCCCAACGCGCCGAACTTGTGGATGGCGCGTGCTTATGCAGGCACCGTGATGCTGGAGGGCACAACACTTTCGGAGGGACGCGGCACGACGCGGCCGCTCGAGCTGTTCGGCGCTCCCGATATTGATGCACAAAGGATCATCAGGGAGATGGCGTCGATTGCCCCACGGTGGCTCGAGGGTTGCCGCCTGCGCGAGTGCTGGTTCGAGCCGACATTCAACAAACATCTGGGCAAGCTTTGTCATGGCGTGCAGATCCACACGGAAGGTCCCACATACGATCACCGGACGTTCCGGCCCTGGCGAATCCAGGCGCTTGCCTTCAAGGCAATCCGCCGACTCTACCCGGACTATCCGCTGTGGCGCGATTTTGCCTACGAGTACGAGCAGGGTCGGCTCGCCATCGACGTGATCACTGGCAATTCGTTGTTGCGGGAGTGGGTCGACGATGCGTCGGCAAAACCTCAGGATCTCGATGCGCTGGCGACAAAAGATGAGAAAGCCTGGGTGATCGAACGCCAGGCGTATCTACGGTACTAGTTACGGGACGCCATAAGACTCGATCTCGCCGGCGATCCAGGTGGCGGCAACGATCAGCTTGTCAGTCAACGCAACGAGATCGGCGCGCGCGCCCGGAACGATCGCGCCACGCTCATTCTCGACGCCGAGAAATTGCGCGGGCGTCAGTGATGCAGCGCGAAGCGCGTCTTCCAGCGGAATCTTGGCTAACCCGACGGCGTTGCGCACCGCCGATGCCATGTCCAGGTGCGCGCCCGCAAGCGTGCCCTCTTCGGTAGTCAGCCGGCCATCTACCAGCTTAATCGCGCGACCGACCAGATCAAAATGGTCGAGCGTCGCGCCGACCGTCGGCATGGCGTCGGTGACCAGAGCGATCCGGTCTGCGCCTTTCGCAGTGAACGCCGCTCGGACAGACACGGGATCAACATGGACGCCGTCGACAATGATTCCGGCTGTTAGTCGGGGCTCGGACAGCGCGGTCCCGACGATCCCCGGCGCACGCGCACTGAATGGCGGCATCGCATTGAATAGATGAGTAACGCCGGTTGCGCCTTCCGCGACGGCCTGCGCAACAACGGCCGCCGATGCCTCGCTGTGCCCAATCGAAGCCCGCACCCCCGCGGCAGCGAGCGTCATAATAAAGCCCGGAGGAACACATTCGGGCGCCAGCGTCACCAGCGAGCGGCCGGCGTCAGAAAGCTCGCACAGTAGCTCCAGGTCGCCCGCACCCGGTTGCACAATCCGGTCGGACCGGTGCACGCCCGGACGCTGTGGGCTGATGAAGGGACCTTCCAGATGCAGGCCAAGAACGCCGTCGCGCCCAGCCAACCAACGCGCGGCTACTATGGCACTGCGCATCCGTTCGCGCGTATCCGTGATCAAAGTCGGCAGGCAGGCGGTAGTGCCGAAGCGGCGGTGCGCCCGGGCAATCGCGCGCATGCTGTCGGCGGTCGGCTGGTCATTGAGCAGAACGCCGCCGCCGCCGTTTACTTGCAGGTCTATAAAGCCGGCCGTCACGAAAACGCCTGCAGGAACACGCGATTGCTGCCAATCGGATGGAACCTCGCCGGGTGGAGCGAGACCGACGATGCGGCCGCCCTGGACCATCACGGCAGCGCCACGATGCCAGCCGCGACCGTCAAAAACACGCTCCGCAACGATGGCGCGCCGTTCGGCGTTTCGCTTGTCCTGGCTCATATTTTCCCGCGTTGGACCGGACCGGTGGTGTAGAAAATCCAATCTAGATTAACGAACACCGAATACACAGGGCATCGCAAGGCGCGGCCATGTCCACGTCGCCCGTAGTATAAGAGACTGAGCCAGCGGTAATGCGTCAATTGCGGCGCGCCCATTTTGGCTGTTTTGCACCCGAGAGAGAAACAGTATGGACCGGTTGGTCATTCGTGGCGGCAGACGCATTGAAGGCTCGGTGCAGGTCCGGGGCGCGAAGAATGCCGCTTTGCCGCAGATTGCCGCTGCGCTGCTGAGCTCCGAGCGGCTTGAGCTCGCGAATGTTCCCGAGGTGAGCGACGTCGACACCATGCTCGCCTTGATGCGCGAGTTCGGCATCACCGCGACGCGTGGCGCCGGGAAAATGCTCACGCTTGACGCCAGCAAGGCCCGCAACGCGGAGGCGCCGTATGACATGGTGCGCCGCATGCGCGCCAGTATCCTCGTACTGGCACCTCTGCTTGCCCGTTTCGGTTCCGCGCGTGTGTCGATGCCGGGAGGTTGCGCGATTGGTGCGCGTCCGATCGATTTGCATCTGAAGTCTCTCGAGGCGCTCGGCGCCGAGGTCAACATCGAGTCCGGCTACATCAATGCACGCGCCAATAACGGCGGGCTGCGCGGCGGACGTATCGTTCTGGCATCGCCTTCGGTCGGCGCGAGCGAGACGGCAATCATGGCGGCCAGTCTCGCGAAAGGCGAAACGGAAATACTTAACGCGGCGCGCGATCCAGAAGTATGCGACCTCGCCCTCTGCCTCACGGCAATGGGTGCCCGAATCGAGGGTGCCGGCACTCACCGGATGCTGATCCAGGGCGTGGACGCGCTTCGCCCGGCGCGCCACGAACTCATAACCGACCGCATCGAGGCCGGGACCTACGCAATTGCCGCCGCGATCACCGGCGGCCATCTCGAAATCCTTGGCGCGCACCTCGAGCATCTCGGCTCGGTGGGCGCGGCGCTTGAAAGCGCCGGGGCGCAGATCTGGCCGACCGATCGCGGCCTAATGGTGGTGCGTTCAGGCCCCTTGCAGGCCATCGATGTCACCACCGAGCCTTATCCTGGATTCCCCACTGATCTGCAGGCGCAATTCATGGCGCTGATGACCATCGCATCGGGAGCGTCGGTCATCCGCGAGACCGTGTATGAAAGCCGCTTCATGCACGTGCCGGAGCTCGGACGGCTCGGAGCCAACATCGCGCTGCAGGGCTCTACGGCGCTGGTGCGCGGCGTCGATGGCCTGCACGGCGCCGAGGTCATGGCAACCGACCTGCGCGCATCGGTGTGCCTAGTGCTTGCCGCACTGGTCGCCGAAGGCGAAACGACGGTTCACCGCATCTACCATCTCGATCGCGGCTATGAATCTCTCGACCGCAAGCTCACGCAGTGTGGTGCCGACATCCGGCGGGTCGCCGAATGACGGCGGCCGCTAAATCAGCACCGCTCTTCGTCGGCGTCGACGGCGGCGGCACCGGCTGCCGGGCGCGGATCGAGGGTGGCGATGGTTCCTTGCTTGGGAGCGGGATCGCAGGCCCAGCGGCGCTGCGTATCGGCGTGGATCGCGCGTTTGGCGAAGTCGAAAAAGCCTGTTGCGCCGCCGCCGAGGATGCCGGCCTGGGCGCAGGTGCGCTTGCTTCCATGCATGCCGCAGTCGGGCTTGCCGGCATCGGCCGCAAGGGCCTGCTGGAGCAGCTCGAAAGCCGGCCGCATCCTTTTCGCTCGGTCATCTACATTCATGACGCAACCATCGCCTGCATCGGCGCGCATGGCGGACGCGACGGCGGCATAGTCATCGTCGGAACCGGAAGCGTCGGCTTTGCCGTTGTAGGAGGACGCGAATTCCGGATCGGCGGCTATGGTTTTCCTATCTCGGATGAAGGCAGCGGCGCTGATCTTGGGCTGCATGCGATCCGTATGGCCCTGCGGGCCTATGACGAACGCGCTGTCGGAACCAGCCTCACTCGCGAGGTCATGCAACGTTTCCACAACGACCCGTTCGAAGCCGTCGCCTGGATGGATAAGGCGACGGCGACCGATTATGCGACTTTCGCACCGTTGGTGATGCGCCACGCGGATGCGGGCGACCCGGTCGCGCGGCGGATCGTGCGGGATGCTGCGGACCAGATCGACGATCTGGTGCGCCGTCTCTCGGAGCACGGCGCGTCCCGAGTTGCCCTGCTCGGCGGCCTTGCATCGTCGATGCAGCCCTGGCTCGCCCCGGATGTGCAGCGCCGCTTGGTCCCGGTCGAAGGCGACGCCGTGGACGGCGCCTTGCATCTCGCCCGACGCGCGGCCAATAAGAAGATGAAGGGGCAGTGATGCGCACGGAGCAAATCGACCCCCGCTATGCCGACCTCGATTCCTGGTCCGCAGCCGAGATGCTTGCGGCCATGTACGAGGGGCAGCTCGCGGCTGCCGGAGCCGTACGTGACGCACTTGGCGCGATTGCGGCGGCAGTCGAGGACGCGGTGCCCGCACTCAGGCGCGGCGGACGCATCGTTTACGTCGGCGCCGGCACTTCCGGACGCATCGGCGTGCAGGACGGAAGCGAGCTGTCGCCAACCTATGACTGGCCAGCCGACCGGGTCATCTTTGCCATTGCGGGGGGTCTTGACGCGCTCGTTCGCAGCATCGAAGGGGCCGAAGACAATGAAGCTGCAGCCACGGAAGCCATCGCAAACGCAAAGATCGGTGCCGACGATGTCGTCATCGGTCTCGCTGCTAGCGGCACGACGCCTTTCACGATCGCTGCCTTGCGTGCGGCCAGTACCGCAGGTGCGGTGACGATCGCGGTCGCGAACAATGCGGGCGCGCCGATTTTCGCGGCGGCGCGTCACAAGATTCTCGTCGAGACCGGAAGCGAGGTGGTCGCCGGCTCCACCCGAATGAACGCGGGCACCGCGCACAAAATCGTCCTCAATCTCTTCTCGACTGCCGTGATGGTGAAAATGGGCCGGGTTTATCGCGGCCTGATGGTCGACATGCAGGCGCGGAACGCCAAGTTGCGCCGGCGGGCCGTCGTCATCGTCAGGCAAATCGTCGGCTGCCCGGAAGACGATGCAGCACGCCATCTCGAAAAGGCTGGCGGAGATGTCAAGACGGCAATTCTGCTTGGTTTCGGGCTCGGCAGCGATGACGCGGCGCAATTGCTGAGACGGCACGGCGGCAATCTGCGCGCCGCGATAGATGAGTCAAAACGTGGCAAGCGCTGAACCGCCGGGTACAAGCGCAATGGCGCGCGAGACCGCGGAAATCCCGGCAGCTGCCGGTCGGCTTCTGGTGCGCACCGATCTGTTCACGAGGATCGCCGAAAGGATAGAGCGGGCAAAGCCGCGCATCATGGTGTTCTGCGGCCGCGGCAGTTCCGGCCATGTCGGCGTTTATCTGCGATATTTATTCGAAGTGCGGCTCGGTATGCTCGCTTCAGCCGCCGCCCCTTCGGTCGTTACGGCGTATCGGCGGCCACCGGATTTTCGCAATGCTTTGTTTGTCGTGGTCTCGCAATCCGGACGCAGCCCTGATCTCATTGACGCTACACAAATGGCACGCAAGTTCGGCGCGCTCACGCTTGCGATCGTCAATGACGAAAAGTCGCCGGCGGCTGTCGCATCCGAGTTGGTGCTACCGATCGGCGCGGGAACCGAGCAGTCCGTCGCCGCAACCAAGACGGTCGTGCTGTCAATGATCGCCGGGGCGCAGCTCGTGGCGGCGCTCGCGCGCGACGAGGATTTGAGCGGCGGATTGCGTAATTTGCCGCAACGACTTTCCGGTGCACTTGACTGCGACTGGTCACCTTGGGCCGCGCGTGCCGCCGGCGCCGCGGCCGCTTTTGTCGTCGGTCGTGGCTATGGCCTCGGCTGCGTGCGCGAAATCGCGCTCAAAGTCTCAGAAATCCTGCGTGTGCCTGCACTCGGCTACAGCGCGGCAGAGTTGCGCCACGGGCCGCGCGCATCGGTGAAGCCGGCGACGCCGGTGCTGGTGTTACGGCAGAATGATCCGGCCGCCATTGCCGTCGACGAACTCGTGCGCGACCTCAATGAGGCGCGTGAGACGGTTTTTGCGGCCGGTGGCACAGCGGGAACATTGCCCTGGATCGGAGACGGTCATCCGGCTTGCGATCCGGTCGCAATGCTCATACCCGCCTATCGCGCTATCGAAACTGTGGCGCGCCAAAACGGATACGACCCGGACAAACCGCCACACTTGAGCAAGGTGACGCGGACGTTGTGACGTGAATCAGTTGATCGGCTTAAGCCTAAGGCCTGTGCCCGTCGCTTTGACAAAACCGAATTTGGCGTAAGCATCTTGACCGGTTGGCGTCCGCAAAAATGCGAGGAAAGCCTCAGCTTCTTTGCGATGCGGAGAATTGCTCAGAGCCCCGATCACGTAGGCAACTTCGCTCCGCAAGCTATCTTCGTCCGGTAACTCAACCGCGTCGATATCGGCACCGGCACGGCGGGCTTCCAGTACCTCGGTCTTCCAGACGACGCCGGCATCCGATTGACCTGCCTTGATGCGATCGGGCGTCTCGCGATGGTGAACCGCTGTGAACCAGTTGTTCTTCGTTGTCTGACAGGACACGCATTCCTTGCCGCCGGAAATCGTCTGCCAAAGACCGTGGCGCTCCAACACTTTGCGGGTGTAGAATTGCATGATTCCTTCGTTGACTGGATTCGGCATCGACGTGCGGACATCCTCGCGCGCCAGGTCCTTGATGCCGGCGATTTTCTTCGGGTTGTTCTTCGCTACCATGATCTGCAGCTCGTTGTGCATGTACACCATGTAGTTCTCCATGATACCTGCAGCTTTGAGCTGCTTGAGATGGCCCAAATTCACGGATGCGTAGACGTCCGGGAGTCCTCGATAGGCCGTGTCGGCGTAAATCCAGCCCCCCGTTTTGATCGCCTGCAGCAGCAAACCCGGCGGAAGGGTAATCAGCCCGACCGTCGTGCCCGGATGATCTTTTTGGAACGCATGGACGACATCGTCCATAGCAAAAAACTGATTGCCTGCAAGCCATAGGACAAGCGCGGCATTGGGCATCCGCTCGAACGCGTCGGGGCCGGTGACCGCGTTACCGTCAGCAGAATAAAATTTGACGTCGGTCTCTTTGCCTTTCGGAAAGGTCGGCATTATGGCCCCGTTGGGCTGGGCGACCTGGGCGTCAGCATTTGAAACCAGAACCGAAAGTCCAAAGAAAACTGCAAATATTTTTCTCATCGCGTCCCCGACAACGAATGCATGCATTGAAAGGTGCGACGTCCCGGATGCAGCAGTCAAGGACGCCAAACGGCGGGCAAGTTTACAGCGGCTTGCCCACTGCAATAATGTCTAATGTCTCTTCCTGCGGAGTAGAATATGCAGCCTGCAAAAACCCCCATACTCACCGCGCACGGCGCAAAGATTCCGGCGATCGGCTTCGGCACCATGGAGCTGCCGCACCGCCCGGCCGAGCTCGTCGCTGCGGCCATCGCCGACGGCTATCGTCACATCGACACCGCCCGCAAATACGGCACCGAGGAGCGGGTGGGTGAAGGTATCCGCGCGAGCAACATCGCGCGCAAAGACCTGTTCGTCACCACCAAGGTTACTGAGTTGGATGCGCGCGAGGCAGACTTTCTTCGCTCGGCGGAAACGAGCCTCAAGGCCCTCGGCCTCGATTATGTCGACCTTTTGTTAGTCCATTGGCCGCAGCCCAAAGTGCCATTTACAGAAACGTTGGGTGCGCTTGCGAAGGCGAAACGCCAAGGCATGACACGCCACATCGGCGTTTCGAATTTCACGCTTGCCATGCTCGACGAGGCGGTGCGTGTCTGCCCCGAACCTCTCGTCACCAACCAGATCGAATACCATGCCTATTTGCCGCAGGACCGAATGATGGCGGCGCTCAAGCGCCATGGCATGATTCTGACCGCCTACTGTCCGGTCGCGCGCGGAAAACTTCTCGACGACCCTGTCATCGGTAAAATCGCCAAGGCTCACGGAAAAACACACGCGCAAATCTGCCTGCGCTGGCTTGTCCAGCAACCGATGGTCGCAGCCGTCCCGCGTGCGCTTGAGGAACGGCACATCTCCGAAAATATCGACGTGTTCGATTTCTCGCTGACTGATGAAGAGATGCGGACCATTTCCGCACTCCGAAAGAACAACATCCGCATTGCCGACCCACCCGAGCGAGCGCCAAAGTGGGACGTTGAACCGGTTGCGTGACCCCCACGACCTGTTGGGGCCGTCCTTTTCGTCTCGCGAAATATCCGCGACCTTCAATCATGTTGCGGATTGAAATCGCTCAACATACGATGTGGTCAAACGTCGACTGCGGCACCAACGCGGTTGTCCGGGGAGTTGAACGCACTGATTGTACCGAGTCATCCTGACGCGCTCTGGCAGCAAAGGCCGGGCGCGCAGGAGGCAGAGTTACGGGAGGTCTTTTGGGTTTTTCCTCTCGCGAACGAACGGTTGAGAGTTTGCGTGTTTCCTGCCCCGTGCAGGCAACAGAAGTCCTTCCATTGTCCATTCCCGGCATTTTGAGCTGCGTCAGACCGCGGCTCAATTTTTCGTACGGCGAGCGTCGCTCCGCCGGACCACCCCACAAATAAACGTACAAAGCCAGCACAGGCGAGGAGGAAGTCATGTCCAGGTCGGGTTTTTCGCGACGTTCGTTCCTGCAAGGCAGTGTCGGGCTTACCATGGCGAATTTCGTACCGGGAACGACGCCATTTGCTCATGCCGCGACGATGGAGGAGCAAACCATTGCGGCTGCAAAAGCAGTCGGAAAGGCGGACGTCAATGGAATGATCTGGTCGCCATACCTGGTGCCCATGAAGCCTGTCATCGCCGAGTTCACAAAGGAAACCGGAATCGGCATCGGTGCGGTCCAGGACATCTCTATCTTCGACGCCCCACAGCGCGCGATGGCCGAGGCGTTGTCGCGTTCGCCGCAGTTCGATTTCATTCATATCGACTCGAACATGATTCCGTCGCTTGCGTCGGCCGGGTATCTCGAACCGCTCGACGAATACATCAAGAAGGCCGGCTTTCATCTCGATGCTGTTGCCGACTACGGCAACTTCATGAAGTACCAGGGCCAGACCTACGGCGTTCCGACCGACGGCAACGTGCACATCCAGTACACGCGCAAGGATTTGATCGACAATCCAGACAACAAGAAACGCTTTGCCGATAAATTCGGTGTCGAGCTGAAAATACCAGAGACATGGGAAGATAACCTGCGCCTGCAGGAATTCCTCATGGATCCGTCAAAAGATCTCTACGGGTCCGGCAATTTGCGCAACCGTGCGAATGGCCCGACCTGGTGGTACATGATCTTCTATAGCGCCGGCGGGTTTCCCTTTGATGACGACATGAAGCCAACGATCGACACGCCGGCCGGCCAGTATGCCGTGGATCTCTATTTGCAGGACAAGAAGGTGAACCATCCGGAGGCGGCGAACTGGGGCACGCCGCAGATGATTCCACGCATTGCGCAGGGACACGTGGTCAGCTGCCAATACTGGGATGGAACGTGCAAGACCATCGCCAATCCGAAGCAATCAAAAACCGTGGATCAGTTCTATTTCAGTCTCGTGCCGGGCTCCAAGTTCACGGGCAAGATGGTTCACCGGTCGATTTCATCGCCGCTCGCTGCGATCCTGATCAACAAGTACTCGCCGAGGAAAGCGCAGGCCGCTTACATGGCGTTGTGGCTCGGCTCCGGCAAGAACAGCATCCCGATCGTCTCCGACCCGGTCAACGCATTCAATGACGCCTGGGCCAAGGAACACATGAAGGCGGAGCCGGTTCTGAAAGCCTATACGCCAGAAGGCATCAAAGCCGTCGAAACTAATTTCCAGGTCGTCGCGCCGCCGATCTACCTGACCGGCTACCTCGAGTTCCAGGACGCTCTCGGCAAGAATCTCTCGGAAGCCTATGTCGGCCAACTCCCGGCGAAGGACGTGCTGAAAAAGACTGAGAACGAGTGGAACGCCGTCATCGGGCGTATCGGCCGCGCCAAGCTCAAGAATGATCTCGCGAGCTACAAGGCCGTCATGCCGAAGAAGGCGGTGCCGACCTGATCCGACGCGCCGTTTGGCCCGGACGAGCCGTCTAGCTCGTCCGGGCTTTTTGATCCGCAAAGAACCAGGACATGGCCGTCGACGCCCTCGCAGCC